>OMBO01000638.1_pt1 | contig 20112 bp, 15 predicted proteins | sample 1644901 | NCBI WGS metagenome assembly OMBO01 (sample SAMEA103958144, study PRJEB25191) | human gut metagenome | reverse complement strand
GAGAAATCTATCATACCACACCTTTTTGTCAATTTTTTTCGTGCTCTTTTTTGCGTCCGCTTATTCCCGCCATCCCCTCAATACCCACATAACCTACATATCATGAACAGTATATGCTTTTGTCATACTGCCTCTTTCCACCGCATCTTTTTTTGAACGTCCCTCTCTTCCCTACTCTTGTACCCCACCTTTCTTCGAGAAAAACTTATAACAGGTCTATATATTCCCTTTTCCATGAATACCGATTTTCTAATCGGCCGGAATTTTCAGAGAAAGAGAGCCTTCCAACAGAAAAAAGGCCCTTCCCCGCACCAATGAACATACCCTGTTCGGCAACCATCGACATGAACATTATTTCTTCGAATTTTGTCTAACAGGGCATGAAGAATCAGGAAATACACTTGCCAACGCCCAATCCCGAGCATCCTTATGGAGGAGGAAACGGACGTTACCGTTTTCCGGATATCAACGGCATGAATTTACTGGGAGACAATATTTCCTTGCCTCCCATCGTTCCAAAAAGTTTCCATATCATGCTGACTGTTTTTCACCCGGAAACTTTGTACGGAATGAAAAAGTGGCTTCCCTTCTGCGAGGACCTCCGCAAACAGTACAAACATACGCCAACCCCGGTGGAATATAGCATTTTGCTGGTTCTGCAGCCACCCCCAATTGAAGGTGATGTCCCCGCCTTTACACAGGCTCTGGGGGATTTTCCGGATTTTTACATGAAGACCAATTCCCTGATTTCCTATTATGACCAGTCTTTTGTACGCCGCAGACTTTCCCTTCACAAGAAGGCGGAAACAGCGATTGTCCTTCTGGACGGCAACGGCAATATCATCTGGAAGGATGACGGCGGGTTCACGGCCTCACGCGCGGAGCATTTGAAAGTTATCCTGGAAACTCTTTCTCCGCTGGCACCCAGGACAAGAACGCATTAAAAGGAGAATGCGTCTTCTTCGCCTCATCCGCACTTTCCGTTTGAGGTTCCCTCCGGAATATCCCATACTGGCCTCATGCCTACCATTTCTCTTGCTCTCGGTGAACGTTCCTACGACATCCACGTGGAAAACGGAGCACTGGACCGTACCGGAGAGTTTGCCTACCGCGCCGGTCTGGACGGCAAGATTGCGGTTATCACGGACAGCTGCGTCGCCCCGCTTTATGCAGAGCGCGTAATGAAGTCCCTGGAGAGCGCGGGATTCATGCCCAGCCTGCACGTAGTGAATGCCGGGGAAGCTTCCAAAAATATGCTTCAGGCCCAGGAGCTGTGTTCCGAACTGGTCCGGACCGGGCTTGACCGCACCGGATGCATCGCCGCTCTGGGCGGCGGCGTAGTAGGGGATCTGGCCGGCTTCATCGCTTCCATTTATTACCGGGGCATCCCCTTCATGCAAATTCCAACAACGGTGGTCGCCCAGGTGGACAGTTCCGTAGGAGGAAAGACTGCCGTCAATATTCCAGAAGGGAAAAATCTTGTAGGCGCCTTTCATCAGCCGTCCGTCGTGGTAATCGACCCTACCACACTGGTGACTTTGGATCGACGTACGCTGGCGGAAGGTTTGGCGGAAGCCGTCAAGCACGCGGCTATCAAAGACGCTTCCATGCTTCATGAATTGAAAGGGCTGGGGCCGGAACTCTCCATCGGCTTCTCCCTGAATACTATTGCCAGGCTTCCTGACCTAATCGCCCGGAACGTGGCCATTAAAGCCCGCATTGTAGAAAATGATGAATTGGAAACTCTGGATATCCGGGCTCTGCTCAATTTCGGCCACACCATCGGCCACGGCATTGAAGCTGCCGTCCCTTACGGAACCATCCTTCACGGGGAAGCAGTGGCGCTCGGCATGCGCGCCGCCCTGTTTCTGAGTGAACGGAAAGCCAGTTTAAGTTCTTTCGATGCCAACAAGATCCTTCGCACGCTTCAGGCGCTGGAACTTCCCTTGGTTCTTCCGGACGGCATTGATACGGCAACTGTTCTTCAAAAAACGGCATCAGACAAAAAGTTCCGGGCCGGAACCATCCGCTTTGTTCTGCTTTCCAAAGCAGGGGAGGCAGGCATTTCTACGAAGATTACCCGGGAAGATATGGCGGAAGCCATCGAAGAATTGCGCCGTCCCCTGGACTGAGTTTACCTCCCGTGACCTTTGTTCTCCAGCAAGAAAACTCCGGGAGTCGGGCTGTATAGATATTTTTCCTCTTCTCTTCGCGCATTTTCCCATCAGGAAGAGGAAAGGATTTACCGGGGGACCCGATACCATATCAAAACCGCCCTTCATTCCGGCAAAACGGAATGGAGAGGAACATTGGAGTAATTACCCAATTCCCGGCACGGGGAATTTATTTTTACGGCTCTTCCGCGGTAGGTTCAAATCCATCCACATCCAGAGGCACACTGCCCGTGTATTCCCCGGCATCGAAATGAATTCCTTTCAAAGCATCTTCCAGAGACGAAGAACCATAACATTCCCGGCTGGCCAGACGCATCAATTCATTTGCAATATTTACGGCTTCTTCATTGGGAATATCCCCGGGCAGGGAGGCAGCCAGCTCTTTCACCTCCGCCGCGTGGGCGTTTGCCGTAGCCTGATCCTGAATAAGCAGCAGAACGGCCAGAATTTTTTCTCCCGGAGTTTTAGGAACGGCCTGTTCGCTGGGAACCGAAACATCCCGGGGATGATCCTGCTTCTTGCCGCCGTCACAGGCAACAAACACTAACGCCGCCAAAAAAGCCGTAAAAGGAATGAGATTTCGCTTCATCATGATGATTGGTTGAAAAGCCGGAGGCCTCATTGAATTCATCATGAACACTGAGGATTCCGGAGTCAAATCAGTTTTTATCCTTAAAAACTGTTTTTCAGGCAACATATCTCTTTAACCTCTGCCTCTCGTTCTGAACGCAGGAAACAGCCCTTCCCATTTAATAGGCAAAATATAGGGAGTTCATTGACTCCCTCCGCAGGGCACCATTTCCGAGAATGACGGTTGCGCCTATTTTTTGTGTCACCATTTCAATACGACGTTTGATTTCACAGGACGTCACCGTATAATTCCCCAGAGATGGGTTACCCTATTTGGAACAGACGCCGTTTTTTGAAAACCGCCGCAGGAACAGCCGGATTCCTGGCCGTCATGCCCTGCCTGAACGCAGAAGAGGCCCTGACGAACGCAAAACCGCTCAAGGTGGGCCTGGTAGGCTGCGGAGGCCGAGGCCTGGGCGCCATGAAAAACGCTCTGGACGCCGATCCCGGAACAATTGCCTGGGCATTGGCAGACGTGTTTCAGGAACGTATCGATTTCGGCGCCAAATTGCTGGCGGAACAGTACGGCAACCGAGCCCAGCTGGACAGGAGCCGCCTGTTCAGCGGCCTGGACAGTTACAAGAGACTGCTGCAAACGGATATTGACGTAGTTCTGCTCTGCACTCCCCCCGCTTTCCGTCCGGAACATTTGGCGGCGGCCATTGACGCCAGCAAACATATTTATGCGGAAAAACCCGTGGCGGTGGACGTTCCCGGCGTGCTTTCCGTACTGGAATCCGCACGGCTGGCAAAACTCAAAAATCTGGTGATTCTGGACGGCTTCTGCTGGCGCTACGACAAGGCGAATGAGGAAGCCCACCGCAAGCTTTCCTCCGGGCAGCTGGGCCGTGTCCTCTCCTTTGACGGGTTATATTACACCACTCCTCCCAAGTCTCCGCTGGCCCTGGATTCCCGACCTTCCTCCGATACGGACGTGGCATGGGCGCTACGCAACTGGACCGCATGGAACTGGCTGAGCGGAGGCCAGTTTGTGGAACAAATCGTCCATACGATTGACGGCATGGTCTGGTCCATGAACGAGCAGCTTCCTCTGGCGGCTTTCGGCTCCGGAGGACGCGCCCAGCGCCGGGATGACGGCGACGTATGGGATCATTACGACGTTTATTTTGAGTACGGCCACAACGTAACGGCCCACATTTCATGCAGACAGTGGGTTGGCTGCCACGGGGAAATCGTGGACCGCACCATCTGCGAAAAAGGAATGCTGGTTACTCCCTACCGCCCCTACATTCAGGCGAATAACCGCTGGCGTTTCCGCGGGGAACGCGGCAATATGTACGCAGACACGCATGTGGCCTTTTACCGTTTCCTGCGCTCCGGCACCTGGACCCAGACACTGGAAAGCGCAGCCAATAAAACCCTGGCTGCCATCATGGGGCGTGAAGCGGCCCACACAGGTCAGCGCATTACCTGGGAACAGATTAAGAAAAGCACCGCACGGCTGGTGCCTGAAGACCTGACGATGGATACGCCCCTGCCGCCCGCCCGCATCCCGCGCCCGGGCAGAACGGCCTGACGGAGGCTACATCCCTTTCTCTCCACGGTTCATGGCCAACATCTTTCCACCCAATACCAACAAGCGCTTTTACGGGATTGCCGCCCTGGTTGCGCTCGCTGCCGCGTTCGTACTGGGGGGAATATATTATGTTAATTTCAGCATTCCGGAGTATGAACCCGTGCAGCCCGTCCGCTTTTCCCACAAACTTCACGCCGAAGATCTGAAGATGAACTGCACGGCTTGCCACAGCGCCGCACAGCGCTCATCCAGAGCCGGCATTCCGGATACGAAGTCCTGTCTGGGCTGCCACCAGCATATTCTTCCGGACAGCCCGCTCATCGCCCCCCTGAGGGAGGCGGCGGACCCGCAATACCCCGGTTACACAGGAGAACCGGTCCGCTGGGTGATGGTCAACCGCCTGTCCGGTCACGCCTATTTTAACCACATGGCCCACCTGAACCGGGGCATCGGCTGCACGTCCTGCCATGGAGACGTGGCGGGCATGGAACGCATCAGGGCTCCACGCGATGCCCGCATGCAATGGTGTCTAGACTGCCACCGCAATCCGGCTCCCCATCTGCGCCCGCTGGAGGAAACGGCCAGTTCCCGTTATTCCGCCGCAGACTACCTCCGCACGCATTCCATCCGGGATGAAGAAGGGAAAAGCATCCAAACCCCGCTTCAACTGGGAAATTTCCTGAAACGCCAATGGAAAATTCAGCCGAAAACGGATTGCACCGCATGCCATCACTGACCTCCATGGCCTGTTTGACATCCGCGGCGCCAAAGTTATTCCTCCCTGCGTTCCCGGATACTGCGTAATAAAAAGACCAAAGGACTTTTCATTAAATGATTCCTTCCTTGAATCCGTAATCAATGACATTGAATTCCACAAGAAAGATTTCCTCCTGTTCCCTGTTTATCCCTTATTGGCCCGAAGATAAAGACTACCGTCAATCACCACTTGATTTCATCCTTCGGATTTCCTAAAAAAAGCCATCCCTGTTTCATCAATCCCCATCATTACCCGGTTTGACTCCCCTCCCTCCATTTTCCCAGAATGAAGTTCCCCAGAACCACCCCGCTTTTCTTCCGGAAGAAGAACGGGGGATGACGCGGCGTTCCTTCATGAAATGGATGGGTGCAGGGGCAGCCCTGGCAGGGATAGGGCTGCCGGCCTGTCGCCGTGTGGAAAAATACCTGGTTCCCTATAACGAAGGGCCTGAATGGTCTGTTCCCGGCGTGGAAACGGCTTACGCCACCTGCCTGACCATGGGAGGAAACGCGCAACCCGTACTGGCCGCCTGTTATGAAGGGCGCCCCGTCAAATTGATTCCCTCCCTGCAATACCCGGAAGGTCCGGGGCTGCCGGCTGCGGCTCAGGCCTCCATTCTGGACCTTTACGACCCCGGCCGCAGCAAACATATCCTGTTCAACGGCAATCCGGCCTCCGAAGACGAATTCCGGGGAGCCTTTTCTTCCTGGTCCCGCAATCTTCGGGATGGTGGCGGCATCGGCCTTCTCCTTCCCCCTTCGGCTTCACCTCTGCTCCATTCCATGCTGGAGGAAATCACCAGGAAAAATTCACTCGTGCGCATCTACCGGTATTCCCCCGTGCCTGAACCGGGTTCCGGCATGCAGGCGGGGCTGCCGGAAGAAGTACGGTTCCGCGTGCGTTTTGCGCGCGCCAGGCGCATTCTCTCCCTGGATTGCGATTTTCTTCATCAAAACCCCTATGGAAACACGCTCGACTTCATTGCGTCCCGCTCCCCGGAAGGGCTTTATTACAAAGAAGAAAACAGAAACCGAACACGCCTTTACGCCGTGGAGGGCCGCGTTTCCCTGACCGGGGCTCATGCCGACCACAGGCTGCCCGTTCCTCCCGCACGCCTGGCGTTTTTCCTGGAGGAACTGTTCCGCTATCTTTCCAGCAAAAAAAACTCCGGCCAAACGCTTCCCTCTCCCCGGCGAACGGACCATCCCCTGACGGAAAGGGAACTCAACTGGCTTCGCCACTGTGCGGATGACTTATTCAGCCACCCCGGAGAAAGCGTGGTCCTCCTGGGGGACAATCATCCGGAATTATCCGGCATCGTCTGGAAGCTCAACTGTCTTCTCGGCTCCATGGGGACATGCATCCAGTTGTTAAAGGCCCCACGCCCAATCCCTTATGGCACGCTGGACGAGCTTGTTCGGGACATCCGGGGGAAAAAGGTGGAAATCGTTTTTTTACTGGATGCGGGAAATCCCGTGCTGGATTCCGGGCACAGTTCCGGACTGTCGGAAGCCCTGAACAAAGTGGAAAGCATCCACCTTGGAATGTATGAAGATGAAACCTCCCGCGTCTGCCGCTGGCACCTGCCGGCAGCCCACTTTCTGGAATCATGGGGGGTGGAGCGGGATTACCGGGGCAGATTTTGCTATCGCCAGCCCGTCATTCTTCCCCTGTACGGGGGCATTTCTCCGGAAGAAGTGCTTTCCGGCCTGCTTTCCTCTAAAGGCCATCTCTCCACGGCGGACAATTCCCCCACCCACCTCTCTCCCGTTTACCACAGAGCGCGCAAATGCTTTGAACGCGCCGTGAATCCGGAAAATAAAACTGCGGCCTGGGCTCAGGCGCTTCAGCGCGGCTATTCGGAAGAAACGGCCTATGCTCCCCTGTCCCCGCAGGAAGAAACGGCTCTTGGAACAGCCATGATGCAAACGCCCGCAGCGCCTTTTGGCAGCCACGGGAAAAAATTGGGAACCGGGATGCTGGAATTGCAATTCCGCGCGGACTATTCCATTGGGGACGGACGCTGGAAACGCAATGCATGGATGCAGGAATGCCCGGACCCAATAACAGGCGTCAGCTGGGCGGCGTCCGCACAGGTTTCCCCCGCCACCTTTCTGCGGCTGGGAGGTTCGGATTCCGGGCCCATGCACTGCACGCTTACCGCCCCCTCCACGCAAATGGAAGTCATCCTGTGCCCCATTCCGGGAGTGGCGGATAATCTCATTATTCTTCCTCTGGGTTATGGCGGCATCAACCACGTAGCGGAAAGGCAGGAAAATTCCGGCGGATATGAACTCCGCAGACAGGTGGAAAAAACGGAAGCATACGGCATTGCCCCGGAACAGATTGCCTTGTCTGCCCTCCGGGAGCGGACGGAAGCCATTCAGAGCCCCGTTGTGCATCCTGCCCCGTTCTCCCTGCATCCCGGTCCGTCCCGCGTCCCTCCTCCCCCTCCCGGCGCGGATGCCGTTTACCAGTGGAAAATGGCCATTGACACGTCCCGTTGCATCGGCTGCAACGCCTGCATGATTGCATGCCGCGCGGAAAATAACATTCCCGTGGTGGGGCGTGACCAGATGGCCAGGGGCCGCGCCCTGGACTGGATACGCATCGACAGGTACTTCACGGAGAAAGGGACGCTCACCTCCATCCCCGTGGCCTGCCAGCAGTGCGGCAAGGCCCCATGCGAATCCGTATGCCCCGTCAATGCCACCGTGCATACTACGGAAGGCCTGAACGCCATGGTGTACGCCCGGTGCTGGGGTACCCGGTACTGCGCCACCAACTGCCCGTACAAGGCTCGTCGCTTCAATTTTTTTGATTACGCCAAAGCATCGGAACAGGCCACGCGCCTTCAGCGCAATCCCAATGTAACCGTTCGCTCCCGCGGCGTCATGGAAAAATGCACCTACTGCGTCCAAATGGTGGAACGTGCCAAAATCCGGCACAAATCCCGCTTGATGAAGGAGCATCCGGGCCAGCCATCCACCTCCATCCATGTGACGGCCCAGGACATGCTGCTTCCGGACGGGGCGGCTCAAACGGCCTGCCAGCTCGCATGCCCGATGGGAGCCATCACCTTCGGCAATGTGCTGGACCCCGCCGCAGCCGTTTTCCGTGCCAAGTCCCTGCCGCGCCACCAGGATCTCCTCTCCTGCCTGGGCACGTCTCCCGGCACGGGCTACCTGGTTCCGGCAAGAAACCCCAATCCGGCCATGGAGAAATAAAATGCCCTGCCCGGAAATTGATAAAAAACGGCCCTTCCTGAAAAAATAAGGCCGCCTTCTTCAGGAGGCGGCCTTACCAGTCAAAGGTCTTTTGATAAGCTGGTCACTCAATCTTCCACAATTTGCTCCACGGTCGTAATCGTTTCCACCACGTCGATGTTGGCGGCATCGGCAAAATCATTCACCGCCTTGAGCAGAGCCGGAGTCATCAGCTTGTCCTTTTGAATGCGCTCGCAATTTTCCAGCATGTCCACGATGGTGTCCTGGGCGTCTCCGTTCAATTTGGTGATGCGGATAGCCTGCTCGGAAGTAAGCTTCATCTTTTCCATGGACTTGTCCAGCTGCTTGGCCTGCTGGGTCAACGCATTGAGCTGCTTAATGGCGATTTCAACCGCAGCGTTGTCCTTCACGTCGTCCAAAACCTTGTTGGCGGAAGAAATCAGGTCGATATTCTGCTTGACCATCTGCACGGGATCGGCAGCGTTCTGGGCAAAGGCGGAAGCGGAGCATACGATGGCCACCACAGGGAGTACTTGATACGTTTGAATCATTGTTTTATCGGTGTTCGGGTTGAAGAAGAAACATCTTCTTTGCTTCTTTAGATTCATTCCGGCGGATAAATCGTTGCCCTCTTATCTGTCATGCGCCTCTTACAAGCTGACCGTCAGCAAATGGCAGAAAAACAATCTTACCCGGCCACACGCCTCCCCGCCCCGTCTTCCAGCAAAAAACGGAGAGGGCGGTATTTGGCGGATTCCAGATTGGGATCTTCCGCCAGAATAGCCTCCGCCAGCTGCCGCCCGCGGTGAATCAGGCGCGCATCCAGCAGCCATTCCTCAAAGCGTACGCCCTTCAAGCCGCTCTGGGACGTACCCAGCACGTCTCCAGGGCCGCGTAGCCTCAAATCCTGTTCCGCCAGGTCAAATCCATTCGCCGTAGTTTCCACGATGCGCAGCTTCTCCCATTGCTCATCCTCCGGACGGGCGTCCGTCATCAAAATGCAGTAGGACTTGTGCGACCCGCGGCCGATGCGCCCCCGGAGCTGATGAAGCTGGGAAAGCCCGAAACTTTCCGCATTATTGATGATCATCACCGTGGCATTCGGAACATCCACCCCCACCTCCACCACCGTGGTGGACACCAGCACGCTGATGCGGTTGGAGCGGAAATCCTTCATCACCGCCTCTTTTTCCTCTGAAGACATCCTGCCGTGCAGCAGCCCCACATCCACATGAGGCAGCAGAGCCTTCCACTCGTCCCATTCCTTCGTCACGGCTTTCCCCTTCCGGGAATCCTCTCCGTCAATCAGGGGGGAAACCACGTAAATCTGCCTCCCTTCCTCCAGCTGGTTCCGAACGAATGCCAGCACTTTTCCCTTATCCTTCTCCGTACGGATGGCTGTCACGACCGCCCCGCGCCCCCCGGGCACGCCGTCCAGGATGGAAACGTCAAGCTCCCCGTAAAAAGTCAGCGTCAGCGTGCGGGGGATAGGGGTAGCGGTCATTACCAGCACGTCGGGGCGCTCTTCCCGGTCAATCAGCTTCTCCCGCTGATTCACGCCGAATTTGTGCTGTTCGTCAATCACGACCAGCCCCACACGCTCCGGCACATTTTTCCCGTACAGCAGGGCATGCGTGCCAACCACAATCCCGCCCTGCTTCCCGAACGACACATGGGATTCTTCCTTCCTGTCCGCCGTCACCAGGGAAACAGGCACATCCAGCTTGTCCAGCATCTGCCGGAATTTCAAATAATGCTGTTCCGCCAGAATCTGCGTGGGCGCCATCATCACGGCGGAATAACCGTGTTCCACAGCCAGCAGCATGGCGCACAGAGCCACCAGCGTCTTTCCGGACCCGACATCCCCCTGAAGCAGGCGGTTCATGGAACGGGGGGCTTTCATATCCCGGTAAATCTCCCTCACGCAGCGCTTCTGAGCCTCCGTCAGCTCAAACGGCAGGGAATCCGCCAGATCCTTCACCAAATGGCTGGAACCTGCGGTCCGCATGCCGGGCATTTCATCCGCCCGCCTTCTTCTGTAGGCCACGTTCAACTGCTGAGCAAGGCATTCCTCCAACGCAAAACGGCGCCGCGCCCGGTCCCGGGCCTCTGCGGTCTCAGGAAAATGAAGATCCCTCAATGCCGTTTTGCACGGAGTGTCCGGCACAAACTCATACACCTCCGGTTCCGGAGCCGGGGAAAGCCTGGACAGCGTCTCCCATACGATTTCCCGCAGCCTGCGGACCGCAATCCCCATGCGGCCGCCATACACGGGAACAATGCGGTTCAAATGAATGGACTGCTCATCTCCTTCCCGGATAATTTCAAAATCCGGATGCACCATGCTGAGCTTTTTCCCATACGGTTTCATGCGCCCGTATACAATCATCTCCTGCCCGGCGCACAGCATCCTGGCTACGCCCGGCATGCTGAACCACAGGCAGGAAAAACGGGCCTGCCCCAAAGACTGCTCATCCGCCAGCACGGCTTCCACATACCGGCCGCGGCCCTTGCCGCCCCGTCCGCCCCAGCCTTTCCAGCCCACATCCACCACCCTCCCTCTCAGGCAGACAGGCACACCGGAAGACAGGGAATCATAGCGGTCAAACATGCGGCGGTCTTCATACCTGCGCGGAAGCATGAACAACAAATCCCGTACGGAGGCCATTCCCGCCGCCTGCATGGCCGCCAACTCTCTGGGGCGGATAAAAACGCATTCCTCCAGAGAAGACGTTAAAAGCAATTCTCCAGCCATGAACCCAAGAACGTATCCCTTATCATGCACCACGTGCGCGTACCCGTCAGAGCGCTGCGGCGGGCCGTGTCTCCAAACAGCGCCTGTAATAATCCACGCGGGAAATGAACCAGCTCCATTTATGTCCCGGACGGCCGTTGGTCAGCAGCGGGGCCGGGCAATTCTTCCCCGTCCAATAATAATGGGGTACCACATTACGGAGCGGAATATGGTACTGCTTCATCAGCACTGCCGTCAGCTTGGCGGAGCGGTTCCAGGTAACAATGGGGTTATGGCTCCTTACCTCCCCCATCTCAATGCCGATGGAGTACATGTCTCCGGGGCCGCCCCGGTCTGCGTGGCGGCCCGTCTCATTCAGCGGAATATGCTGGACGGCACGGTACTGGTCCACCGTAAAATGCCAGTTCAGGGACCCCATGGCCCCCCTTTTCAATGCCCGGGCATGCGCCGCGGCGTCACCCCTGGGATTGGCTGTGCTGTGAATCGTGATAAACCGCGGATGCATGGAATGGGCGGCCCGGCGAGCACGGGAGCGCGGGGACATGAAATCACGGTTAATGTGCACCTCTCTGGACATCTGGGCCATCGTGCGCGGCACGGGAGGCACATTCTGAATCCTGAAGCTGACGGCGGGCGGGCGCGGGGCGTCCGAACACGCCGCCAGCAAAGCCGGCAGCATCAGAAACACCGCATTTGCCGACAACATCCTAACATTCATGATTCTTCCCTAGACTATCGCAGACGAGCTGGCAAGCAGATTTCCAGTCAAAACAGTCTTTTTCACCCTTTCCGAAACACGGCAGCAGGAAAAAGGGATATCCTGAAGAAAGCCCCCGCGCACAGCCATCCGGCAATCAGGGCAACGCCTTTCCCCGCATGCGGTTTCCATGCCCGAAGAAACAAAACCGCCCCATAAAAAGCCGCACGGGAGGCTTGCCAACGGCTATTTCCGTGCATACACTATCTTCACCATGAGTACCACTCACGAAGCAGCTAAGAAGTGGGTCGAAGAAATCGCCCAGCTTTGCCAACCCGACTCCATCTACTGGTGCAACGGCTCTCAGGAAGAAAATGACGAGCTTTGCAACATGATGGTAGAAAAGGGCACCTTTATCAAACTGAACCCCGAGAAGCGCCCCGGGTGCTTCCTCGCCCGTTCCACCCCCTCCGATGTAGCCCGTGTGGAAGACCGCACGTTCATCTGCAGCGAGAAGGAAGAAGACGCCGGCCCGACCAACCACTGGGCTGATCCCGTTGAAATGAAGGCCAAACTGAAGGGCCTCTTCAATGGCTGCATGAAGGGCCGTACCATGTACGTGATTCCCTTCTGCATGGGTCCCCTGGACTCCCCCCTGGCCAAAATCGGCATTGAAATCACGGACTCTCCCTATGTCGTGACCAACATGCGCATCATGACCAAGATGGGTGAACAGGTTCTCAAGCGCCTGGAAGACGAAGTCAAGGGCGGCGGCAACCCGAAGCGTGACGGTTACGGGACATTCGTTCCCTGCCTCCACACCGTGGGCGCTCCGCTTGCGGACGGCCAGGTTGACGTGCCGTGGCCCTGCAACGAAGAAAAGTACATCTGCCACTTCCCGGAAACGGAAGAAATCTGGTCCTTCGGTTCCGGTTACGGCGGCAACGCCCTGCTCGGCAAAAAGTGCCTGGCCCTGCGCATCGCCTCCGCCATCGCCCGCAAGAACAAGTGGATGGCTGAACACATGCTCCTTCTGGGCATTGAATCCCCGGACGGCACCAAGGCCTACGTCGGCGGCGCATTCCCGTCCGCCTGCGGCAAGACCAACCTGGCCATGCTCGTCCCCCCCGCCTCCTACCGGGAAGCCGGCTGGAAAACCTCCATCATCGGTGACGACATCGCCTGGATCTGGCCCCATGAAGACGGCACCTTCCATGCCATCAATCCGGAAAACGGCTACTTCGGCGTGGCTCCCGGCACGTCCTACAAGACGAACCCGATCGCCATGGACACCATCAAGGAAAACGTCATCTTCACCAACGTCGGTCTGACCGACGACGGCGACGTCTGGTGGGAAGGCATGGACGGCCCCGCTCCCGCCCACGCCATCGACTGGCAGGGCAATGACTGGACCCCGGATTGCGGACGCAAGTGCGCTCATCCGAACGCCCGTTTCACCGCCCCCGCCTCCCAGTGCCCGACGATTGATCCCGAATGGCAGAACCCGGAAGGCGTTTCCCTTTCCGCGATCCTGTTCGGCGGCCGCCGCGCCACCACCATGCCCCTCGTCTTCCAGTCCCGCGACTGGACGCACGGCGTTTACGTCGGTGCGACGATGGGTTCGGAAATGACCGCCGCCGCCTTCGGCAACATCGGTCAGGTCCGCCGCGACCCGATGGCCATGCTTCCCTTCATCGGCTACCATGTCGGCGATTACTTCGGCCACTGGCTGGAGATGGGCGAAAAGCTGGGCGATAAGGCCCCGAAGATCTTCCATGTCAACTGGTTCCGCACCGATGACAACGGCCGCTTCCTGTGGCCGGGCTTTGGCGACAACCTGCGCGTGCTCGAGTGGATCCTCAAGCGCTGCTTTGATGAGGTGGGCGCGGACGAGACGCCCATCGGCTATGAGCCGAAGCCCGAGGACATCAACCTCGACGGCTGCGGCGTGACGGTCGAGACGCTCCGTCAGCTGCTGACGCTCGACGCCGAAAGCTGGCGCGAAAACTGCGCAGGCATCCGCGAGTACTTCGCGCAGTTTGGCGACAAGCTGCCGCACGAGCTGCGCGACGAGCTCGAGGCGCTGGAAAAGGCGTTTGCCGAGTAAAGAGATGCATAAAAAATCCCGCTGTCCCATGGGACAGCGGGATTTTTTTGTGTGCCGCAGTGCACTGCGATCTCTGCCAGCGGGCACGCCGGCATTAAAACAGCAGCGACGCCGCGCCATACGTCACAACGGCGACGATGATGCCGGCCGTGACGACGCCGAGCGCGATCGGCGGAAAGGCCTCCCTGACGCGCATCTCCAGCATGGCGGCGATGAGCGAGCCCGTCCACGCGCCGGTGCCAGGCAGCGGAATGGCCACGAAGAGGAACAGGCCCCAGAAGCGCGCACGGCGCACAGTGTCGGACTTTTTGAGCGCACGCTGCTCCATGCGCGTGACAAAGGCATTGAGCCGCTCGCTTTTCGTGCGCAGCCACGCGAAGATCTTGCGGATGAAGAGTACGATGAACGGCACCGGCACGAGATTGCCGACGACGGACACCGCGATGGCGGCGCGGTAGATCGGGATCGCGCCGCGCAGCTCGAGCACCGGCACCATAGAGATGAGGAAGGTCATAAAGAGCTTCCCAAACAGGCTGTTCCAAATTTTCAAATTCGAATCCTCCGAGAAAAGTATCCGGTCATCAGCGGCGGAAGTGGACGATCTTCCCCGCCCCGTCCATGAGCGGCTTACGGTTGAGCAGAAGCAGCAGCGCGATGCACACGCCCTGCGCGAGCTTCCAGCCCGGCAGCTGCAGGACGATGAAGAGCGTCTGCACCGTCAGCAGGATGCAGTTTTCCGTGACGCCGACGACATAAAACCGAAACGGGATGAACTTGCGCGCATCGACCGCACGGATGACAAACACGACAAAATAGCTCGCGCACGTGGCGATGGCCGCGCCCTGCACGCCGAGCTTCGACGGGATGAGCAGGAAGTTGAGCGCGATGTTGAGCAGCGCGCCGATCATGGATGTGACGAACGTGCGCTTGCTGCGCTTTTCGACCATGTAGACGCTGCCGAGATAGCTCACGAACGCGGAAAAGACCATGGCCATGCCGAGCACCGGCACATACAGCCATGCGCCGTAATACTGCTCGGTCGTGAGCACATGGATCTCCGGCACGGCAAAGGCGATGATGCACGCGCCGGCGAGGAACATCACCGACTGGAACGAGCACCAGACCTTTGAGAAGAAGCGGATATGCTCGCGCCGGCTGCCCTGCGCCTCGGAGACGGCGGAAAACTGCCACGCCTCCATGAAAATGCTCGACACAAGCGACAGGATCGTCGGCATCTTGTACGACACGGCGTAGATACCGTTGGCGTCCACGCCGAGGTAGGCCGTGACCATATAGCGGTCGGACACGCTCGTGATCCACCAGAACACCGTCGTCGGGATCATGGGGATGCTGTAGGCCAGCATCTCCCGCGCGGCTGCCCAGCCGGGACGCAGCATCAGCTGCCGCCAGAGCCGCTCGCGCACGACCAGAAACAGCGTGCACGCCAGATCCGCCAGCGCGACCGAGAGCACATAGCCCGTGATGCCCATGCGCAGGCCGACAAGGAAAAGGACGTTGAGCCCGATGACGAGCGCGGTATTGACCATGCCCTGCACGGCGAAGAGCGCCGTATGCCCCTCGGCACGCACGAACTGCGCGCACAGCGCGTGCAGACACGAGCACATCGTGTAGAGCGCGATCAGCCAGAGAAAGCCGTCAAACTGCGGGAAGAGCCCCAGCAGCGGCAAAATGGCCACGAGCAGCAGCGCACCCGCCAGGATCGTATACACGCCGACGGAGAAAATGTTTCGCCGCTGCTCGGTGTGATCCACGGCAAAACGGAACACGCCGTCCGTGATGCCGAGGCTGATGAGCGGGAAGAGCAGATTGGCCGTCTGCGTGATGAGGTCGGCGGTGCCGTAATCCAGCAGCTTGCTGCCGAAGGTGCCGAGGCTGATGAGCATGGTGTTGGACACGAGCGTTTTGTATTTGTTGTTCGACATAGGCGTACCCGTGTTTCTGCCCGCGCAAACAAATATTCTGCCGGTTCGACAGGCGCGGACAGAGATAGTATAGCACAGTCGGGGCAAAAGCGGAATTCCTTTTTGCCGTCCGGCATGAAAAAGCGCAAAAAACCGCCCGCGCTTCAGCCCGCGCGGGCGGCAGACATCAGTGCGTGTAGTAGGCGAGCGCTGCGCTGTCGGCAACGATCGCGGCGCAGCTCCCGGCGGCGAGCGCCTCAAAGCAGGCCTTCGCCCCGCCGGTGACGCGCTGGGCGGCGCCGAAGTTTTTCATGAGCTTCTCCTCGCTCGAGAGCGCATCCATGTACGTCTCGTCCGTGCCGAGCAGGACGGTCGTGCCCTTGAGACTGCTGCCGGTGCGGTACTTCGAGTCGCCGCGCACGATGAGCAGAAGCCGGTTTTCCAGATACGGCGCGGTGAGCGTCATCTTCTGTTTTTTCTTGCTGTCCTTGCTGTCGGTCTGCTCAAGCACCATGCCGCCCCATGCGCAGTCGACGTTGCCGCTCGAGAGCTCCACATAGGCGTTGCGGTTGGCGATGGACTGATACTGCAGCGTCCAGCCGAGGCGGGCGCAGACCGCCTGCGCCAGCTCCACGTCAAAGCCACTGTAGCCGTCGCCGTCGGCGTAGCTCATGGGAAAGCGCTCCTCATTGAGCCCCATGATGAACGTGCGCTGCGGAATGTCGCCGAGCGCATCGAGTGCACCGGCATCGCTGTCGAAGGTCGTGTTATCCGTGCCGAACCACTTGAGCGCAAGGCTGTGGATCGTCCCGTCGGCGGCAAGCACCTTGAGCGCGGCGTTGACATACACCGCCGCCTGATCTCCGTCGCGAAAGCCGATGCGAAACTGCTCCGTGCTGAGTGTCTTGACCACACGGTAGCTGCCGACGGTCTTGCTGCACGCCGCGCAGCAGCACAGCGTGAGCGCAAGCAGCAGCGCCGCGATCCGTTTGCTGTATTTCAAGGGAAACCCTCCCGAAAGAAGAAATCAAAAAAGCGCATCGAACACCGATGCGCTTTTTATCATACCGAATATCCCCCGGTCATGCAAGAGGGAAAAACTGAATTTTCTCTTACATTTTCGTCACGGACGCTCATTGTAGCGTGCGAGAAACTGCTTCGTGCGCTCCTGCTGCGTGTCGCCGAAGACCGCCTCGGGCGCGCCCTGCTCGACGATGACGCCGCCGTCCATGAAGATGACCTTGTCGGCCACGGCGCGGGCAAAGGCCATCTCGTGCGTGACGATGACCATGGTCATGTGCTCCTCGGCAAGGGCGCGGATGACCTTGAGCACCTCGCCCGTGAGCTCGGGATCGAGCGCGGAGGTCGGCTCATCAAAAAACAGGATCTCGGGGTTCATCTCGAGCGCGCGCGCGATGGCTACGCGCTGCTGCTGGCCGCCGGAGAGCTGGCACGGATAGGCATCGGCCTTGTCACCGAGGCCCATTTTTTCGAGCGTCCTGCGCGCCGAGGCTTCGACCTCGGCACGGTCACGCTTCTGGACGCAGATGGGTGCATCCATGACGTTTTTGAGCACTGAGTAGTGCGGAAAGAGATTGAACTGCTGGAAAACGAGTCCGAAATAGTTGCGGATCTGCTTGAGCTCCGCCTTGTCGGCGTAGACGGCGGTGCCGTCGTCGCCGGTGCGCGCGGCGTAATGCCCGTCAAAGCAGACCTCGCCGGAGTCGATGCGCTCGAGCAGCGTGGCGCAGCGCAGCAGCGTGGATTTGCCGCTGCCGCTCGGGCCGATGATGGCCACGACCTCACCCTTTTCAACGCTCAGGCTGATGTCCTGCAGGACCTCCAGCTCCCCGTTATTAAAGGATTTTTTGACGTGATTGAGTTCCAATACGCTCATGACAGCACCTCCTTACTTATAGTAGTCCATGCGCTTTTCGATCTTGCCCATGACAAAATCGACGATGGCGTTAAAGACGAAATAGAACACGCCCGCCACGAGAAACGGCGTGAAGCTCGTCTGCGAGTTTGCGATCTGCTTGCCGATGGTGAACATCTCCTGATACGAGACCGTGAAGGCCATGGAGGTGTCCTTGACGAGCGTGACGACCTCATTGGTGACGCTGGGCATGACGCGCTTGACGACCTGCGGCAGGATGATGCGCAAAAACGTCTGCGCCTTGGTGTAGCCGAGGACGTTCGCCGCCTCATACTGTCCCGCCGGGATCGACTCGATGCCGCCGCGGTAGATCTCCGAGAAATAGGCCGCATAGTTGATGGCAAACGCGATGACCACGGGGATGAGCTTATTTTTCGACACCGCCGTACCGAAAAGATAGTACGGGCCGTAGGTCACGGCGATCAGCTGCAGCATCAGCGGCGTGCCGCGCAGCACGGCGACCACAAAGCGGGTCACGCTCGAGATGACCTTGCTCTTGCTCATGCGCAGGAAGGTGATGATCATGCCCAGCGGCAGGGAGAACAGAAGGGTCAGAAAGAAAATGGCGCAGGTCTTGCCGAGGCCCTCGCTCATCTTCGCGATGATAGTAAGTAATGTCATGTCGTTCCTCTATGATACGCGCACGCTCCCGGAGGCCGCGAAAGCCTCCGGGAGATGTGCCTGGATTTCACACTTATTTATTCAGGTAGGTCAGGTTGTTGACGATGTCGGGGTACTTCGCGGCGATCTTGGCATAGGTGCCGTTATCGACCAGCTGCTGCACCGCGTCCTCGATGGTGCTGCACAGCTCCTGATCACCGGAACGGAAGGCAATGCCGTACTGCTCCGCGCCCAGCTCCTCGCTGAGGATGGTGAAGCCGCTGTTTTTCTGCGCATAGTCGGTGGCGACCGGCTTGTCGACGATCACGGCGTCAACGGCGCCGCCGCCCAGCTCGGTGAAGCACTTGAGGAAGCTGTCGCAGGTGGTGAGCTTGCCGAAGGTCTTGGCCAGGCTCTCCAGATCGCCGCCCTCGGTCAGCAGGGACTCGCCGGAGGTGCCGAGCTGCACGGCCACGTTCTTGCCGGCCAGATCGGCGGAGGACTTGATGTCGCTGCCCTCTTTGACCATGATGACCTGCGTGTTGTCATAGTAGGGGGTGGAGAGCACATAGCCGGCGTCCTTCATGCTGTCGAGAATGGTCATGCCCGACCAGACGCAGTCACACTCCTTGGAATCGAGCTGCACGAGCTTCTGATCCCAGTTGACACCGAACACCTGCAGATCCCAGCCGAGCAGGTCGCAGACCGCCTGGCAGATCTCCACGTCAAAGCCGGTGAACTTGCCGTCGTCGCCCAGATAGCTGAACGGGGGATACTCGGGATCGACGCCCATGATGAACGTCTTCTTATCGCCGGCCGTATCCTTGCTTTCGCCCTTGCCGCAGGCGCACAGCGCCAGGCACATTGCCAGCGCCAGCACCAGCGCGAGCACTTTGGTCATCTTTTTCATGTCGGTTCTCCTTCATATCTCAAATTTTTGTTTTGCTTGTTAGCACGCTGTTATATTACCACATTAGCACGATAAAGCAAGAGGTTTTTTGCATTTTGCTGTGCAGATACTGCACAACCGTTTTCTGCCGCTCAGCCGCCGTTTTCAGCCGGCCTCGTCTTGCAATCCGGGCATAAAACAGGTAAAATAAAAAGTTGTTGTTATTCTAAAAGGAATCCGGAGGGATCTCGTCATGCGTTATGACGCCGGAAGCTGTGACGTCGCCGTCGTCGGTGCGGGGCACGCGGGCATTGAGGCCGCGCTGGCCGCCGCCCGGCTGGGGCTGGACACCGTCTGCTTTACCATCAATATGGATGCCATCGGCAACATGCCCTGCAACCCCGCCATCGGCGGCACGGGCAAGGGCCACCTTGTGCGCGAGCTCGACGCGCTCGGCGGCGAGATGGCGCGCGCGGCCGATCAGGCCTGCATCCAGTACCGGATGCTCAACCGCGGTAAGGGCCCGGCCGTGCACTCACTGCGCGCGCAGGCCGACCGGCGCAAATATCAGGCCGTGATGAAGCACACGCTCGAGCTGCAGCCGAACCTGCGCGTCAAGCAGGCGGAGGTCGTGGCCGTCGAGACGGAGGACGGCCGCGTCAGCGCCGTCGTGACGGCAAACGGCGCCGTGTACCGCTGCCACGCCGCCGTGCTCGCGACGGGCACGTATCTGCACGGGCGCACGATCGTGGGCGACGTGCTGCGCGATTCCGGCCCCGACGGACTGGCGGCCGCGGGCCCGCTGGCCGAATGCTGTCAGGCGCTGGGGCTGCGCATGCGCCGCTTCAAGACCGGCACGCCGCCGCGCGTGAATGCGCGCA
>OMBO01000630.1_pt1 | contig 20301 bp, 19 predicted proteins | sample 1644901 | NCBI WGS metagenome assembly OMBO01 (sample SAMEA103958144, study PRJEB25191) | human gut metagenome | reverse complement strand
CCGGCGGCCATATCTTTTCCCTCGCGCGGGAAAAGATATGGAAGAAAAGGGCGCTTGAGGATGCGTTTGGTGCTTCCTGCCTCTGCATTCAGGCAAGACCCAATGTTTCTGGCGTCGTTCCACTCGAGACTCATTCTACGAGTTTCTGCTGCGCGCCGCCTGATACGGGGGTATCAGGTTTGCAGCTCGTTGCATCAGAACGACTGCCGTCAATAGAAGGTGCGGTGGAAATTTTGATGGGTTTTCCCTTCTTGCGGGGGGAGCCCCGGATCTGTGTCCGGCGGCACAATACGCTGGACATTCCGGCAGTTTTCAGGTAAAATGAAGGTACGGGCGCGAGAGCGCCCGTATTTCCGATTGTGAAAGGAGCTCCTTATGGCACGACCCGGACTCGGTACGCGCTGCGTACAGGCAGGCTACAGCCCCAAAAACGGCGAACCCCGCCAGATCCCCATCATTCAGAGCACCACCTTCAAATACGAGAGCAGCGCCGAGATGGGCAAGCTCTTCGATCTGGAGGCGAGCGGCTATTTCTATTCCCGCCTGCAGAACCCGACGAACGACGCCGTCGCGGCGCGCATCGCCGCGCTTGAGGGCGGCACAGCCGCCATGCTGACGGGCTCCGGGATGTCGGCGATCTTCTTTTCTATCTTCAACATCGTCGGCGCGGGCGACCATCTGGTGAGCTCGTCGAGCATCTACGGCGGCAGCTTCAACCTCTTCTCCGTCACGATGAAGCGCATGGGCGTCGAGGTCACGTTCGTCGACCCCGACTGCAGCCCGGAGGAGCTGGACGCCGCCTTCCGCCCCAACACGAAGGCCATGTACGGCGAGACCATCGCCAATCCCGCGCTGACCGTGCTGGACATTGAGAAATTCGCCGCCGCGGCCCACCGCCACGGCGTACCGCTGATCCTCGACAACACGTTCGCCACGCCGATCAACTGCCGCCCGTTCGAATGGGGCGCGGATATCGTCGTCCACTCCACCACAAAATATATGGACGGACACGCGGGCGCACTCGGCGGCGCGATCGTCGATTCCGGCCGGTTCGACTGGACGAAATACCCCGACAAATACCCCGGCCTGTGCACTCCCGACGAGAGCTACCACGGCGTGACCTATACCGAGCGCTTCGGTCTTGCCGGTGCATACATCACAAAGGCCACCGTGCAGCTGATGCGCGATCTTGGCGCCGTGCAGTCGCCGCAGAACGCGTATTATCTGAACCTCGGGCTGGAAAGCCTGCACGTGCGGATGCAGCGCCACTGTGAAAATGCGCAGAGGGTCGCTGAATTTTTGCAGCGGCATGAAAACGTCTCTTGGGTGCAGTACTGCGGTCTGCCGGGCGACAAATATTATGAGCTCGGGCAGAAATATCTGCCGAACGGCTCGTGCGGCGTCGTGAGCTTCGGCGTCAGGGGCGGCCGGGCCGCCGCGGAGGCCGTGATGAGCAAGCTCCAGGTCGCAGCCATCGAGACGCACGTCGCCGATTCGCACACCTGCTGCCTGCACCCGGCCTCGACGACCCACCGGCAGATGAACGCCGAGGAGCTGCTGGCCGCCGGCGTCCGCGAGGATCTCATCCGCTACTCCTGCGGACTGGAGGACGCGGAGGATCTGATCGATGATCTCGACCAGGCGCTCCGGTAAGCACATCCATCCCCGCGCAGCACGTACCGCTAATAGAAAGGAACCCACGCCATGCCTATTATGATCCCGAACGGCCTGCCGGCCGCCGCGACGCTGGCAGAAGAGAATATCTTCGTCATGAACGAGACCCGGGCTGTCACGCAGGACATCCGCCCGCTGCAGATCCTCGTGCTGAATCTGATGCCCACGAAGATCGCCACGGAGACGCAGCTGTCGCGCCTGCTCGGCAATACGCCGCTGCAGGTCGAGCTGGAGCTCATCCATACGGACAGCCACGAGTCCAAAAACACCTCGCGCGAGCATCTGCTCAAGTTCTACCAGACGTTTGAGGACGTGAAGGACCGCTGGTTCGACGGTCTGATCATCACGGGCGCGCCGGTGGAGCAGATGCCGTTTGAGCAGGTCGAATACTGGCCGGAGCTCTGCCGGATCATGGAGTGGAGCCGCACGCATGTCCACAGCACGTTCCACATCTGCTGGGGCGCGCAGGCGGCGCTGTATTACCACTACGGCATCAACAAGACCGATCTGCCCGAAAAGCTCTTCGGCGTCTATCCGCACCGGGTCGAGCGGCGCTCGTCGATGCTCATGCGGGGCTTTGACGATGTGTTCATGGTGCCGCATTCGCGGCATACGACCGTCCGGCGCGAGGATATCGAGCGCTGCAGCAAGCTGAAGATCCTCGCCTCGAGCGAGCAGGCGGGCGTCTACGCCATGGCGACCGAGGGCGGCCGGCAGATCTTCATCACCGGCCACTCCGAATATGACGCGAGGACGCTGGAGGCGGAATATCTGCGCGACAAAAATGCGGGGCTGCCCATCCACGTGCCGGAAAACTATTACCCGGACAATGACGACACGAAGCCGCCCCTCGTCACCTGGCGCAGCCACGCCAACCTGCTGTTCTCGAACTGGCTGAACTACTTTGTCTATCAGACGACCCCGTATGATTTCACATTCTGACCAAAGCACGCCGCGAAAACGGCGCGCTTTTTCGTCGTAAGCGCCAAAGATCGGATTTTGACGAAAAAGGGCTTTACAGCCGGGAAGGGCTGTGCTAGAATAACGCCCGAAAAAAGTTCTTTAAGAGCGGTACAGAGAGACCGACAAGGACGCGAATGAGAGACGCAGAGGGTCTGTGTACCCGTCTGCCGCTTTGCTGTGGATTCGTATGCCCTGTCGCTGTGCTGCGGCAGGGCATTTTTGAGTTTAGGCTCATTGTCGTCCAACGTCTTTATGGCTGTATCGAAAGCGATGGCCATACCGGTAGGAGCCGTAAGAATAAGCTTGTCCCAGAACGTCTCATCTGTCAGGAAGAACACGCCGTCCTGCATATACTGATTGGGACGGGACAGCTGCATTTCAACAAAAGCCTCGTCGTGAATGCCTTGAACCTCCACAATCTCGTGCCTGATTTTATCCTTTTGCTGCTTGAACCGTTCCCCTATGAATTTCAAGAACACAAGAGTCAGCAATAAATCGCGCTTGTCGGTCATGGCAGCACGTCCTCTCAAACTGTTGCGGCAGTTGAAAAGTATGGTTTCTAAGGTCTCCTCCTTTGTTATTTTTGTTTGTTTCTTGGCCATCGTATTTACTCTATTAGTTTGGTGTTTAACCTAAAAGCATTTGCATCAATCTCCATTTGGAAAATCTTAATGTCGGGATTCAGCTTTCGGGCAACACGGATTATTTTTGATTTTTCTTCGACATCCATATTGATTCCCAGATAAACGGATTCGAAACACTCTCCTCCAATTTCGGGGAATGCTCTTACTTCTTTCCAATCAATTGGACCTTTATCGTCATTTTGCCCTGGCAATAATGCCATATATGCGGGAGAAGGATTTAAAATAAACAATCTGACCTCTTGTTCATGTTCCCATGCCTTTGCTTTTGTAGATATTTGATAATGGAAAAAGTCTTTTGCATCCCTGAAATAATCGGGCTTCTCTACAATATCTTTATATTGTACCTCCACTTCCGAGCAGCCGATCATGACATTGCCATATATACGAGAAAGATACTTTCTAACTTTCTCCATATCCAGACCGATGCAAATACCTTTATGCTTGCTGTAATAGCTCCACATCAAAATTGAATCATATATCTTAGAAAGACTACATATCCATGCCTCTTCTCTGGTTCTACGAAATGGATCTCTTCTCAATTCTTCAATTATTTCCGGAGTCCATCCTCCACATGCTTCTTTCGGAACATCGGAAAAATCAATTAACGAGGGATGGCAATCAAACGGGTCATTTAATTGCGTAGCGTTAGTGAATTGAAGATTGCCATAATGCAGCATCATCAACCCACCGTTAAAATCCAAGTACTTATATAGTTTTGCTTCTCCCATAAATTTATTCATTCAGTTCTCAGCAAGTCATCCACAGACACATCCAGAACTTTTGCTATTTGGATCAGCATCTCAACATTGGGCTGCGTTGTATTTGTAACCCATTTAGAAATTATGGCAGGATCCTTATCCAATTGTTCCGAGAGCCATTTATTGCTCTTGTTTTTCTCTGCGAGAACGACTTTGATTCGATTCAGTAATTTGCGCTCCATATTATTATATATCCATTACATGGTTACAAAGATAAGTATATTTAGAGAATATAATTGACCAAGAAGGTTAAATGTTGCAATTCGCCACAAAAAAGTGAGCAAAACGTCAATTACGACTACGTATACTTCTTTTATCGACATTTTTATGTGTCAACTTCTATTTTTCGTATCATTGACTCTAATGACGATACTTGTCGATTACTTTTTATGGGAACTTTATGGTATCAAATCACAAATAATAGAACGTATTTGATTTGATAATTAAAAAAATATAGAATATCATTCGGTTCAAGTGTGTTTCTGCTTTCCGGGAAAATGATTATTTTTAGTTACCAAGCTTCAAATAATTATGTATTCGACGGATTTAGAAGAAACACAGTGGTAAGTTATCAAGAAAATCTTGAACCTACAAGAAAGGAAACGAAAATATGATTTGCGTGAAATATGGAATGTTATTTTCTATATAGTGAAAACAGATTGTCAGTGGCGTATACTCCCTTCTAGTTTTGCTCCTTAGGAGTTGGTTCACTACTACTATCGCAAATGGTCTTCTTTAGGCGAATTTGATTTGTTATTGAATAACTTATGAGAAAAAGTACGTGTAAAAATGGGACAAAAAGCAGAAGCAAGCCTGGGTATTATGGACAGTCAAAGTGTACTTTGGGGTGATAACCGTTCTCTTAACGGCATTGACGGCAACAAGAAAGTAAAAGGAGTCAAAAGTCATGTAGTGGTAGATAAAAATGGTTTTCTAGTTGCTGTCATGGTGACGATTGCTTGTGTGCATGATAGCAAGGCGGCTTATCTGCTGGTAAGATGTCTTAGGGAACTCTGTTGTAATATCAAAGTAGTCTTGGCAGATGCCGGATATCGTGGAGAAGTAACTGACAAGATTAAAAGGGCTTTTGGATATATTCTTCAAGCGTCTTCAGGCATGGAGCCATATGGCCAAACGTAACATAAAATTGTAGAAACGTGGGAATCCATTTAATCCATGCCTGAAAGAATAAAAAAATAGACTAGGATATCCTGCCTTTTTTAGAAACGATACCCATATCCCAGCATAATTGATGCATTGTCATCTTTGGCAAACATAAACTTCGCTTCAGCATTCAGATAACTGCGTTCGGAAATAGGCAATGTGATACCTCCTCCCAAGTTGAAGGCGAATTTGGTAGAGTTACTCCGGTCTATTTCCACTTCTTGTCCGTTTGTTTCCACACTCTTTTTTCCATAGAAATTGTTTTGCATACCGATGCCTGCAAGAGGATAGACAGAAAATCCCTGTCCGTCTTCTTTAAAGTTGAATACATAATGGAAATTCACATTTACATCCAGACCGGTAATTTTGTCTTTAGGAAAGTAGAAAGTTACATCCGGAGCAATCCGAAGATTATTTGCTATCGCATAGCGTCCCTGTACTCCCAGACCGAATCTTTCATAATTGGTCTGATAACCGACATTTCCCATTAAGGAGCCTTCTCCTTTTACTGTTTGGGCATTCATGCCCACTGATGCCAGTGTAATCATGGCCAGTAAAATTAAATTTTTCATAATTAAAGCATTTAGTTAATAAAATGTTTTTTTTTAAAGAAGGGTCCCCCCCCCTTGAAGCAAACAACAAATGTTTGGCTACATTTGTTTGCTATATATAGTTACATACGTATGGAATGTTTGTACTAATATGAGTGCTCTTTTTTTATTTTTTCATAAAGTAGAAAATGATGTTAATTCCGTTTTTATATCCTGAACTATTTTTTTAATGCTTTGTTTCTCAGTATATGACATGGGTTAGAGTTGGTTGTATGCCGAATTGCCAGTTTATGAAAAATGGGGTATATGGGGTTCGGATTGTTGTAACTGATTAAAACCGCATTGTTTTGAGATAGTAAAATATCAGGATTGTTTCATTATTAGAATTTATAGCCATGAAAAGTTTAAGTTTTGATTTGCGGGCCAGACTGGTAGTCAGTCCTGTCATCAGGGCAATAGCTTGTTTATTTTCAAACTCCCCCGGACGGATAAAGTGATGATATATCAATTTCTATATTTACATGTAAATTCTAAACCGAGTGTATAACTTAAAAAAATCAGCCTATGTATTTTCTATGGTACATTATTATCGGAATTCTTGCCGGATTCGTTGCTGGCAAATTTATGCGGGGCGGCGGCTTTGGCCTGTTTACTAATCTGCTGGTAGGTGTTGTCGGCGGTGTTTTGGGTGGATGGGTGTTCGGTCTGCTGGGAATCGCAACGACAGGTCTGTTGGGCAGTCTGATAACTTCAATTGTAGGAGCTGTCGTTTTGTTGTGGATTGTTTCATTGTTTAATAACAAAAAGAGAATTGACCTTTAATTATTTTAACCATTTAAAAACAACTTGATTATGGAAAATAGAAATTCTAGTTTATGGATCGGTCTGGGAGTAGGTTCGGTCATCGGTGCTTTGGCTTACCGTTTTTCACGTACTTCAAAAGCCAAGAAACTGAAGGAAAAAGTATGTGACACCTTTCATAAGATAACCGGCCAGGCGGAAGACATGTTGGATGAAGCCAAAGAAAAAGCGGTGGATGCTGGAAAGACCGTAGCGGATAAGATGGCCGACAAGGCATTCGGCCTTGCTGAGAAAACAGACGATTTTAAGAACAAAATGCATGCAATGGCTTCCGAAGCTAAGAAATAAATCGGAACAGATAACTTGCTAATAACTCATACGCTTATGAAATGGAAGGAACATTTGAAACGTCAATTGCCGTCCAATGGCAGATGGGAAAATTATGAACAACTGTACCGGATGTGCCTGTTGGCATACGCTGAAGGCTGTAACGAGGAGAAAAAGAAAGCTCTCGAGGCATACAGGCTTCGTTGTGGCAGATTGTTTGGAAACAGGTGCATGCCGTCTGCCGGCAGCAGGGCGGATCAAAAAAAGATATGTGATGCAGACTGTTCCTACATAAGGAAGTATGAATTTGAGTTGTATAAACTGGGCGGGTGTATGGAAGACTCACCTGAATAAACCTGAATTATTGACTTTAAATTGAAAAGATTATGTTTTATCATGTAAAAGATTTGCAGTTCAACGCCCGGGTTTCACAACCCGATCCGCGTTTTGCACGTGTGATGCTTGAAGCATTCGGCGGTGCGAATGGAGAATTGAAATCCGCCTTGCAATATTTTGTGCAGGCTTTCAGTTGTCACAATCCATTCCCTGATAAATATGATATGTTGATGGATATTGCCACAGAAGAGTTCGGACATCTGGAGATTGTAGGGGCCACGATTCAGATGCTTTTGGGACCGGTGAATGGAGAAATGAAGAATGCGCTTGAAGATACGCCGCTCCGCACGATGATGAGCGGTAAGTCTGCTAAAGAGGACCTGATCCATCAGGCATTCACCAATCCACAATTTTTGGTAGGAGCCCCCGGCAGTCCGGCTTTGACAGACAGTAACGGAAATCCTTGGTGTGCCACCTATGTGTCTGCTACGGCAGAATTGACGGTGGATCTTCGTTCCAACATGGCAGGAGAGGCACGCGCCAAAATAGGCTATGAAAATCTTCTCCAGTTGACGGACGATCCTTTGGTAAAGGAAACGCTTGGTTTTCTCATGACTCGTGAAGTGACACATTACCAGCAGTTTGAGGCTGCTTTGGAAACAATTCAGCCCAATTTCCCGCCTGGAGTATTTCAAACATCTCCCAAATACAGCAATTTATATTTTGATCTGTCGAAAGGCGATGACGCTCGTGGACCTTGGAATGAAGGGGAGAGCACGCAGCTAAAGGAACAGTGGCAATATATAGAACAACCACTTGAAGAAGTGAGAAGCACGGATGGATTGCTGGATCGAAAACCGGAAGGTACCGACCGGTCGGAAAAAGAGATTGCCAGAAAAGAAGCACAATTGTCCAAGGAGCGTAGCGGGCAGGTGCTGGCGTCTACTCCCAAGAAGGAGATGTCTTGGTGCAAGTATCAGTGATTTGAAAAGAACATCGGTTTAAATCCGTTGTAATTATTAACCATAAACCATTTTAATTATGACCAAGAAAACAGAAAAGAAACAGGAAGAGGCAAAGAGCACAAAAAAGAGTGCCCATGCCCAAGAATGTAAGTCTTCTGCCTCATGCAAGAAAGCAGAGAAGAAGTAAGAACTTAGAACCTTGAAATTTGTATGGACTGTCCGGGAATCCGGTTTCCGGACAGTCTTTTAATCATTAAAACAGTATGAATATGAAAAAAATATTATTAATAGTTTTTGTATTGACGTTTGTGGTGTCCTTCACGTCCTGTCGTGACAAAAGAGAACAGGACCGGGCAAAGTACCAGGTGGAAAAAGTGAAAAAAGACATCAATGATGCCGCAGACAAAATTTCCGATAAGGCAGAAGACAGCGCTGATGCAGTAAAGGATGCATGGAAAGATACAAAGAAAGATGTCAAGCAAGGGGCTGAGAAGGCTCAAAAGGAAATAAAGAAAGGATATAATGAAATTAAAAAGGAAGCAAGTAAAAAACTTGGCTGATTTTTGTAATTTATTATTTTGCCAGTAGTAAACCTTACATGTGAATAAATTATGGTTGGATTCGTAATATGGATTGTTGGACTGGTGCTGACTATCAGGGCCGCTTTGGAAATATGGCGCATTCATGCACCGGCAGAGAGGAAACTGATAGCCATCGTATTGGTGGTTTTCACCAGTTGGGTAGGATTGCTGTTTTATTATTTTTATGGTAAGCCCCGTATGGCACAGTGGTTGGGAACAGGTATCGAAAGGTATTGATGGTTGCATAACTGTTTATATTAATTGTACAGTGATATCCCGATACAAAGAAACGCACCGGTCATTGACAGTGATCGGTGCATTTCTTGCCTTTACCAATATTTTTCGATTCTTTCGTAGCCGAAAATACCGCTGCGTTCATCTTTCATACCTTGTAGCTGACGGCAGATTATTTGTGCTCCGATCATGCTGAAAGTAATTCCGTTTCCCCCATATCCCAAATCGAAAAACATTCGTTCCTTGTCAGGCCAGTTGCCGATGAAGGGTAGTCCGTCCTTGGTGGTACTAAATGTGCCACACCATACCATTTCCGTTTCGAAAGGGAGGTCGGGGAATAGTTTTCTGACCTTCCTTTCCAAGATACGGGTTTTCTTTCTGAGTAATGAATCCCGGCGCTGCGGGTCACTGAACTTTTCGTCCTCACCACCTACGATGATCCGGTTTTTATCGGTTGTGCGGATGTATAGATACGGATCGGCTGTTTCCCAAATCAGGCAATGTGTCGGCCACAGGTGTTCGGAAGCTACCGGATGCGATACGAGTGCATAGGTAGAGGTCAGATCCATGATTTTCTGAGGAAGGAATTGTCCGGCCTCAAATCCCGTGGCTATGATTACATATCCGCATTTAATTTTATGTCCTCTGTCTGTTGTCATGATACAGCCGTCAGATGTTTCTATACACTCTTTTATTGAGGTATGGGTAAAAACTTTCAGTCCGCTTTCCTTTATATGGTAAGCTAACAGTCCGGTTGCCGCCCTATAAGCATCCATTTGTGCGGATGCTTCATTTATCAGGGCATTGCCGGGTGTCTTTACCTTATATTCCTCTCTAATTTTCTTCTTCTCGAGCAGATTGACCGGCAACTTATGTTTTTGCCGTATTTCATGTTCTTGTTCCAAAAGTTTGTTATCCGCCGCACTACTGGCATAAAAGAGGCTGGGCAGTTGTTCGAAACCGGCATTGACTCCCGTTTCTTCCAGTACTCTTTTTATATCAGAAATGGATTGCAGGCAGGCATGGTAAGCCGTCGCAGCATTTTCCTCGCCGATGATTTTTGCCATCCGACAAAGAGGAACGTCAATTTCATATTGCAGCAGTGCAGTGCTTGCTGCGGAACTTCCGGTTGCAATGCTGCGTTTGTCAACTATGCAGCATTTTATTCCGGCATGGCACAATTCGTGTGCCATCAAGGCTCCCGTTATGCCGGAACCTACAATGACGACATCTGTCGACAGATCCTTTTCCAAAGGATGGAAATAGTCCCATAGGGAATTTCTGATGATCCAATAGGGTAATCCTGAGTGTAAGTCCATAATATTTTGTTATTATCCCCTCACTTCCTGCTGAAAAACGGGAAAATGAGGGGGATGAAAATAGAAAAGTTATCTTATTAGAATTTATTTTCCACTCGTATTTGAAGGTTATTTACCTTCTTCGATGGTACAAATGCTGACGCGGTTCCAGTCCGGCTCCGAGAACATGTCACCGATTCCCTGTCCTTCAGCAGTGATGCGGGTATCACTGATCTTGTATCTTTTTACAAGGATGGTCTTTACGGACTCAGCACGTGCGTTTGCCAGTTTCTCATTGAAAGCGAGGTTGCCTTCGGGAGAAGCATATCCTTTGATGATAACCCTGGCTTCAGGATGCTTTTTCATGTAAGTGGCCACACGCTCCACATTGGGGAGTTGGGAGGCATCAACTACCGATTTCCCTTGTCTGAAGGTAATGATTGACTCAGGAATGCGGTTGGTCTTCACCACAGTTTCTATGTTGGCAGCCTGAGTTCTGCAGTCAGCCAATTCTCTTTGCAGATTATTTGCCTGCTGCATGGCATTGTTCAGCTGCATGTCCTTGTCGTTCAATTGTGACCGCAGGTTGTTCACCGCGTCATTCAGTTCTCCGATTTCTACCGGGTCATACGGTTTCATGGTTGTGAAATGGTGCGTACCGTTGCTACACATGAAATGATAGGTTAATCCGGCAGTCAGTTCAAAAGCCGCATTATTGGCGTTGAAACGACTTTTTTTTCGATTAAAATCTCCCTGCATATCGTATACAACTGCCGGTTTGATGCCGAACGTCCATGCTTTCTCTTCACCCAGGTTAAAATTCAGATTCAGGCCCAGGCGTGTTGACCAGGAGTTTGTATCGCCGGGGCCGTTCTGATAGTAATGCAGCCATCCGATACCTGTCAAGGCTTCGATTTCAAAGATGCGCGGTTCGCCTGTATAGCTTCCGAAAAGGTTCATCAGATTGACTTTGCCGAACACGCTCACTTCGGAAGCGTCAAATGCGGTCTTGCTGGCCGTGGTATTTACATACCCCATGCCTTGAATGCCCAAACCGAAAATGGGAGTAAGTTGTTTTCCGATCCCGACTCCGAAAGCCGGACGGACATTTTTGAAGAACGCACTGTGGGTAAGAGGAGTCACGGCACCGGTTTTCAGTTCAATAGACCAGTTGTCACCCGGACGTGTGCCTTCAAGAGCGGTACGATCATTTTGTGCATGCATGGTAAAGATACCCATGCTTAATGCTAAAGCAAAGACAGATCTTTTCATAATTAAAAATAAATTAATGGTAATACAATAAAATGTCACACACGGTATATTATCAGTTGTATAGTTATGATTGTATACAAGATAATAAATTGCTTTGTCATTGTACTTTGTTAGAAAACAGTTTGTAAAAAAGGATAGTTCGAAAAATCGGAGGAAATTTAATATCTGTTTAGAAGCATCAAAAGCGTAAAAACTCCATGTTAGCTATAAAATGAGATTTTGTATATTAAGGTATATGGCTCTTTAATTTATATATAAGTCTTTCAAATATAACTTTATATATTCATGCGCTTTTTAACACAAATATTTATTGTAATGACAAATATAAATCAAACAAATTTTCTTTTATCGTTGTTTTTTTATGAGGAATCAATTATAGTATTAATTAAAAACCTGACAATTATGAAAAAATTAAGTTTTGCAGAGCTGAAGGGCAGAGTGTCCTGGGGTAGTGTGTTGGGAGGTGTCATGACCGTATTGGCGATATCCGTACTGCTGTCCATATTAAACTCAAGTATCGGATTATTTATGCTTAATCCGTTATCCGAACATCCCGCTTCGGGCATAGGTACTGCGGTAGGGATTGGTTCTGCAGTCATTCTGGTTGCCGGCATGACTGCCGGTGGCTTTGTAGCTGGAAAGCTTGCTGGTATGGATGGGATAATACACGGATTTCTAGTTTGGGCTACCACGTTGATTGTTGCTGTAATACTAGGTATTTTTTTGGCGGTAGGCACAGCGAAAATGACAGCGAATGCACTGGGAGCCGTTTCATCCGTCACAGGTAGTGTCTTATCCGGAGCGGGCGATGCTGTTGGAAGTGGAGTTTCCGCATTATCTGAGGAGGCAAAGGAATTATTTGGCAAGATTGATTTCAACACAGTCCTGAAAGAAGGGGACATGCCGCAAAATATTCGTACCGCACTTGCCAAAAGTGATGTGAAAGAATTGCATCCGGACTATCTGAAAAAACAATTGGAGGAGGTAAAAGAGGATCTGAGCAAGTCCATAAAGACAATTGTTGCTTCTCCTCAAGAAGCGGATGAAACAGTGAATGACTTTTTGAAACGTTTGAAACAACGTACGGAAAAACTTAACCAGAATATAGATCGGAATGATCTGGCCAAAGCGATAGCCAACAATACCAATCTGTCTAAGCCGGAAGCAGATAAAATGGTTGAGCAGTATATGAATCTGATAGACAATGCACGTTTGGAAGCCGCAAAACAGATAGACAATTTGGAAGCTAGTCTACAAAAGGCGGCACAGGAATGGAAGGAGATCAAACATAAGGCTTTGGTAGCTGCCGATAAGGCAACGGATGCAGCTGCGCGGTCTGCCCTGATTTCATTCTTCGCTATATTGTTTGGTGCTGTATTGTGCTGTGCTGCCGGTGCTTATGGCAGTAGAAAAACACAGGAAAGGGTAGATATCTGATAATTGGAATGAATTAGACAAAATACCCCCGTAACCCTATTGGAATTGGCCCTATGTGTCTTGCGCATCATTTCCGCCGGGAAGATTAGACCTGAGGAAGAATAGCATATTTGAGACACAGGGGCTTCATACCAGTGGCTTGTCAACCGTCAATTTTCTGACTTTTTATTAAATTTGCTCGGGCTTACATTATAATATTTCTTAAACACTTCACGGAAGTATTTTGCATCCGAGAACCCAACCATGTCAGCAATTTCCGTTACCGTATGTTCGCCCTGTTTCAGCAACTGTGCGGCATGTTGCAGACGTATCATCCGGATATAATCGGCCGGAGCATAACCGGTCAGTGCCTTCAATTTGTTAAAAAAACTGGTACGGCTCATGTGATGCCGGCTGCTGAGCAAGTCTACATTGAAGTCCGGACTTCCCATGTTATCCTCTATGCATTCCTTGACGGAAGCTATGAATTTCCAATCCAGCGTACCGGTGCAATTAACTGGAAGATTTTGTTCTTTATCTTCAATACAATTATAAAACTGGCGGAGCAAAGCACGATTTGTAAGTATGTTTTTGACCGTTGCCTTGAGTATCCCCACACTGAAAGGTTTGGTAATATAAGCGTCCGCTCCGATTGCCAGTCCTTCAAGCATATTTTTCTCATCTCCCAATGCAGTCAACAAAATGACCGGAATATGGGATGTTTCAAGATCGCCTTTTATGGTCGAACAGAGTTTGTCCCCGCCCAGTTCGGGCATCATTATGTCGGATATGACAAGAACCGGGTTGAATTCCCGTATTATGGCAAGCGCCTCTTTTCCATTCGGACAGGACTGGGTATAATAATCCGTTTTGAACATGTCAATAAGATAATTGCGCAAGTCATCATTGTCCTCTACTATCAGGACACGTTGTAAAGACCTCTCTTGAGATATTTCCACGGATGGTAACCCTGACGCGCCACCAGGCATGATAGCCTCAGGACATTCATAAGGTGTCCTGGGAGAGATAAACTTTACTTTGTGCAGATGGCTGTTCCCTTTCGGAAAAACAACCAGCACACATGTTCCTTGATGTTCTGTGCTTTGAATCTGAATTCTGCCTTTATGCAGCCTGACCAGTTTGTATACTAACATTAGACCGATTCCGCTACCTGTCACTTTCAGGTTGATGACATTACTACCCCGAAAACAATTCCTGAACAATTTTTTCTGTTCACATGAGGGAATGCCGATTCCGGTATCTTTCACTTCGATGCTCCAAGAGTTTCCTTCCTCGCGGGCATAAATGCGGATACTTCCGCCTTCAGGTGTATACTTCAATGCATTTGACAGGACATTCTTCAGTATGGATCCCATCTTGTCACTGTCAAACCACACATTCAGATAGTCAAAGTTACTTTCGTAAATAAAATCAACATGTTTCAGCTCGGCATATTTGCGGAAAGTGGCACAAATATTATCCATATAGGAATTCAGCTCATATTCAGATATATAAAGGGTGGAGGAGTAGACGTCCACCCGTTCGAAATTTATCAGGTTGGTCGTTAGCTGAAGTAATGCATTCACATTCTTAAGGGCCGTGTTCATATGCGGCAATGCCTGTTCATTCACCATACGGTTTTCTATGGCTTCCTCCAGCGGAGCCTTTATTAATGTGAGCGGAGTACGTATATCATGGGCCGTATTAATGAAAAAACGGGTCTTTTCATCCGAAACCTTCTTCTGTTTGTGCAGTGTAATGATACGGAATATGACAGCCATAACCAGCACCAACAGAATTGCATAGCCGACCATAGCCCATACACTGGCCCATGCCGGAGGCGTTATGACAATCTGAATGTTCCGTGTCTCATAGGTCTTGTACTTCTCCTCATTGGATATGGCACGAATCTGCAATGTGTAACTGCCCGGAGGCAGGTTTCTTACAACAATCCGGTTGTCCAGGCTCGGGCGACTCCATTCTTTATGAAAACCGTCAATCTTCCATGAATAAAGGATGTTGGAAGGATAGTCATAATTAATGGAAACTACATCAAGGGAAAAAGAGTTTTGTCTGTAGGTCAGTTCCAGCCGGTCAGTTTCGTCAATGTCCTTTTCCAGCGGAGAACCCTCGTCGCCCGGATAAACGGGATGATAGGCTATCATGAAATCGCGCAGTAACAGACGTGAGTAATGCGGCTCCGGTATCTGTATGTCTATCGGGAATCTGACAGCCCCGTTATTCCCACCAAAAACAAGTGTGTTTTTACTGTAGGTTGTGGCAGAGCCGACATTAAAATTAACACTCATCAACCCTTGTTCCCGTGTCCAGTTGCGGAAGGTATGTTTTGAGGGAGAATAAATGGTTATTCCGTTTTCCGTGCCCATGAGGAGACTCCCGTCCTGACGCGGAAGAATTGTATAGATATTGTCGGAAATCAACGCACAGTTGTCTGTACGGTACTGGTGGATGAACTTCTTTTTGCCGATGTCATATACAAGCAATCCGGCTCCGCGAGTACCGATATACAGGACGTTGCCGTCTCTCTGGTACAAAGAGCATATATAGGGGGACTCAACAGGCAGGTTAACATACTGATAGTCTCCCGATTTCTTGTCAAGCCGGTAGAGCCCCATTCTTGTGCCGATCCACATCTGTCGGACATTTTTTTCCAGAATGGTAGTGATGGAGCTTACTCCCGGATACAGACGCACACTTCCTGTTTCAAGATTGATACGCTTCAAATGATAATATCCGCCGGACCAGACATCACCGTCCGAATCTTTCTTGATGTCAAATATATATTGGTCGGGACGCACTCCCGCAATAGTGGCAGGGGCAATATGACCAATCTTAAATCCTTTCCTTTTTTCTATCTTGCAAATGCCTGACATAAAACCGCCGGCCCATATCACACCGGGAGAAACCTCACACAGCGTCAAAAAGATATGGTTCTCATTGTCCGGTACCGATTCAAAGGAACTGAGGAATGATTGCCATTCTTTGGTATCGGTCTGATAAAGGCTGATACCATTGCTGGTTGCAAACCAAAGGTCACCGTCACTGTCCTCCAGTACATCATGGACCTGATCGTTCACCAGTGAAAGACTGTTGCCGATGGAGTGTCTTATCAAATCATAACTTCCATAACGGTTGTTTCGGATGGTGATGCCGGTAGGATAATTGGCAAGCCAGATGCGTTCCTCCTCGTCCACATAAATATCATTGATATTGTTTCCGTTCATTCCATTATAACTATTATAATCAGCTGTTATATAGGGCTCGCTCAGACATGTGTTCACATCCAGTTTATATACACCTCTGCCACCCGTAGCTACCAGAAGTTCATGATCGTTCAGGGCGACAATCCGGTTTATCTCTACATTATTGGGTAATTGGCAAGGGATGATTTTTCCTGTCTTTCCCACGTCATATACAAGTATTCCCTCCTTATAGTTTCCCACAAACAGTTGTTTTGAAACAGCATGGTAATAGAGTTCATGTACTGATGTGCGGATACTTTCCACAGCTTTGTCAGACATTCTGTTTAGCCTCCCCTTTTCTACCTCAGCATAGAACAGGCCGTTTACTGTACCGATAAAGAAATGGTTGTCATCCGTCTGTTCTATGGCGGCTATTTCACTATTGATCGGTGTCGGCATATGTAGAGTATTTCCGGTACGGATGTCATACCATGCGATGCTGTCTTTATAGCATAACCAAATACGGTCATTCTTGTCCAGATAACCGTAATTCAGAAATGCCTGTGACTTGTTTCTGACCAGCTCCGGATGTACATAAGCCAGTTCGAATTTATCATGTTGTGAATCATACTGGAAAACACGGCCTTTCTGACCGATTACCCACAGCACGTCCTTGCTGTCCATATAAAGCCAGTTCAAGGCAATCCGTGAGTCCAGCTTCATGCTGTCATCTGAGAAATTGTAATGCTTGATGCGCTTTCCGTCATAACGGTCTATCCCTTCCTGGGTTAGAAACCACATATACCCCCTTCGGTCTTTTTGGATATGATATATTTTCTGATTGCTCAGACCGTCTTCCAGTCCTATGTATTTATAAATTTGGCACCTGCCTACAGAACTGCCGAGGAGAAGGACAGTAAAAAGAAAAATTCGTTTAATGCTCAAATAAGCTTTCATATTATTTTACATATTCAAAAACGTTTGCAAATTTATAAAATATTAGTTAAACCCCAACCTGGTAATCCACTTTATTTTATCAAAGACCGTTTCATCCATTTGACAATCATGGACTTCAGGCTGGTATTTGCCGGATGTGTCACGATTTGTAGGAAGAATAGCGCTTAAGCAACTAACAGCAGAATGTAAAAATAGACGCGGTTACCAAGTTATTACTTCAATTTTTGTCTTTTTTTCAAACCTCCTATGTCTAAGGAGATTATAAAAGTTTTCTAGAATAAAAAAGATTGATAATTCCACTGCTCGCACAACAGAAACATATGCGAATATAAATGAAGTGACAATTTACAATTCCATATCCAAGACAAAATTCAGGGAACAGGAAAAGGTTGAACGAAGGATAACCAGAAGTTTTACAGAAGGAAACAAAGAGAGCACTGCCGGAAATCTCTGTTCCTGACAATGTTAGAAATATTTGTAACAATTATAAGTCACCAATAATTCCGGTATAACCGATTATCTGAACCGCTGTATGGCGCATATTGTTGTTGAGATTGTATCATATAGTGATAAACGTCTGATTGTTCGTATAGAGCAAAAAGACATGGTGGGCAACATCCTTCTTACCAAAAAGGAGCTGATGGAACGTGCCCGTGAAATGTTCAAGGGTGAGATTCCTGATGACTGGAAACTGACTATTTCCGCTGTCAATTTTGACAGAAAGGACATTGATAATTTAACCATTAAAAGTATCAAGTCCAAAATGGAACGCTTGGGGTTGCGTAGCAAGCACCTGAGCAATTACACAGGTATTGACAAGTGAACGCTGTCCTTCTTGTTTGCCGGCGATAAGGAATTGACTAAATGGCACAAGGTTGCGTTCTACTATTTCTTTAAATTCTATGAGGTAGCCCGGTTCTAATATCGAAAAACTTCATAGAACTAAACAAAAGATAAGTAAGTTCCATTCCTTGAAAGATGAACATTTTTTCCTGTCCGACTTAATCTCTATCCAATATGAATGTGTCAAAACTAAAATGACCTCTCCGAAAAGTTACAGATTGTGACTACAAGACCTAAAAGAGCCGTATCAAACTCTGTTGTGAGAATGATACGACTCTTCTTTTTGCCTTTAAGGATGGTCAAGTTTTAGTCCAAAAGCTCATCTGAATTAAGAGAAAGTATCTATAAATAATTGTTAATCAATAATTTCAAAACAATAAGTCAAAAATATGCTTGTAACCTTTAAGAGCACACTCTAAAGGGGAAGAGTTAATATCTTGTTAGGGAGAAGCCATTATGTAAATGGAAAGTTTATAGCAAGCAATTTGTGTATTATACTTACACCGAAAAATAATCCCAAATATCCCATAAATGTTCAATTTTACAACATATATTTAAACGCTATAAGAAAACGGATTGTTAACGAACTTGCAGATGGTACGTCTAAACTTACTATTTCTGCGGATGATTTAATGAATTATTATGTAGAGTATTTCCACATAGACAAACAAAATGAGTGGGTTGAATATTACAATAAGACGATTGTTCCTTTGCAGAATAAATTGAATAAGGAAAAAGAGAATTTTGATAATAGAGTCTATAATTTGGTATAGAGTTGACATTTGAACAGAACAGTAATATGGCAAAGGCTTCCCAAGTTGTTAAACCGCTTCTGCCGAATCTCTTCACAAGACCAAAGTGGATAATTCCGTATGATTTTTCAAAAAACACTCAGGCTTTTTGTTGCTCTTTCGCTTGGAGGAGTCATTGGCATAGAGTGGGAATACCATTCCAAAGAGACCGATTTCCACACCCATTTTCTTGTGACATTAGATTGTGTCCCCTTTTGTGTTGTGTCACAATAGGGATTTGGTTTTGATCATCACAAGTGGTATCCTGCATTGGTATTCTTGGAGTCGTAATCATTATTTCCCAGAAGAATGTGGTACATGACTTTACTACGGCAGTCAGTTCCTAGGTGACTGACTGCCAAAAGCGTGCAACGAGTAGTGGATTAGATAAAAGGGATTGCATCGAACTCTATTCTTATGAATTGCGTGCCGTCGTACCTCAAAGGTAAAGTATTCGAGGCTAACATTGAGATGAAAGCAAAACGCAGCAATTATTACGAATATCTAATCGATTATATGGATGAATTTGATGATGTGACTATAACAAGTATTGAATAAAATTACAATTTATCCTTTCATTGAAAACTCTCTCTTTGGCTGTTAGTCATAATGCCTTTCCACCACATTATTGATTTCCTGTCTAGCTTTCCTGCGTTCTCACATCACTGTCGGTATGACGATGACGTACACATGTATGGTGTCTGTCCGTCCATATGCAGGACTGCCGAAGCCACATTGTTTTTTTTAAAAGTTTCATACAGCCATTTCAGATTATCTTTGCACTTGTTATCGAACTTCTTGCTCTTTACATCTTATTAATCAACCGATTCAAAAACTCGTTGTTTCCCTATAGAAAAAATAAAGCCCCGGTGCATCACTGCAGCGGGACTTCTCCACCTTAAATTCATCTTATGTCATTTTAATGAATTACATTTCCATTTCGGTATCCTTCGATGAATAGACTGTTTCAACATATGTGTATGTATTTCCTTCAATCTTTCCGGAATAATAGCACCATACAACTGACAGATTTCGGATATCGGAGAAATTTTAAAAGCGTAGATTGAAGTATATGCTCTGCTTTCGCAACTGATTGTCTGTAAATATCGAAGTTAGCACCATAAATTTTAATGCCAACTCTGTGGCATGACTTTCACATAATTAGTCGTTTCATCCCATATATAATCTCCTGTATAATTACAGTTGAACAGATAATCCGCATCACACCGGAGCAATACCCATTCATCAGAATTTTCAACTCTCCAATATAAATGTAAGACTGGAATGGCATATTTTACCCCATCATGTCGGGGAGCAAGTCTTTTAAGCGGGAACTGACAAGTCATAATGCCTTTCCAGAAGCGTGTTCCTGCCGGAATATCCACAGAAACCTTACCGATCTCATCTTTCCATTCCTCATCATTTATCGCTCCTTTCTTTTTGGTACTTGGACTATATGAGTTGGACTTCAGCTTGAACTCACGTTCCCAGACCGCTTTTATTTCACCTCTCAGCGCCCTTTC
>OMBO01000626.1_pt1 | contig 20374 bp, 14 predicted proteins | sample 1644901 | NCBI WGS metagenome assembly OMBO01 (sample SAMEA103958144, study PRJEB25191) | human gut metagenome | reverse complement strand
CGCCTGGCTGCACTTTGTCGACAGTGCTTGCTTCGAGTGCCTGACGCTCCTGTTCCTGCTGGGGCTGGCGCATACCCTGTTCTATGACGGGGACATCCTCACCCTCTTCGGCATCCTGGGCTTTGCCCTGGTCATGCTCTACAAATGCGGGACTCCCCTGCTCATCACCCTCTGCACCCTGTGCCTGCTCCAGCCGGTCATACTCATGGATCTGCTGAACCATGCCGGTCTGGCGGACTGGTGGCCCCACTCCTCCGGCTGGTTCCATACGACCTCCCCGGCTGCGGGCCCCACGCGGGAATTCCTGTACGCCCACGGCAGCTGGGGCCAGGCGGCCCTGTGGAACCTGACGCAGGGACAGACGGGCAAATGGCATTTCTTCCTGCTCAGCGGCCGCCTCTGGCAAACGCTGGGCCTCTTCATCCTGGGCATGCTGGCGGGCAGATGGCGCACCTTTGAAGACGCGCCCGACAAACGCCGCCTGTTCCTGCGGATGCTGGGAATCTCCGGAACCCTGTTCCTGGCTCTGCTGGCGGCGCGCCTGTTACTCCCCTCCCGGCTGGACTCCGCGCTGGGAGTGGACGCAGGACACCTTCTGCACCAATGGGAAAACCTGGCCTATACCGCGGCTTTCGTCTCCGCCGCCGTCCTGCTGTTCACCCATCCCGGCATTCCCCTGCCTGCCAGACTGCTCAGCAGCGCCGGCAAATGCACGCTGACCTGCTACGTCACCCAGACGCTGGTCTTCACCTTCCTCTTCTTCGGGTGGGGGCTGGGCCTGGCCCAGGACATGGGGCCGTGGCCATGCCTGTGCGCGGCTGTTGCCGCCTTCCTCCTCCAGGCCTGGGCCTGCCGCCTCTGGCTAAGCCATTTCCTGTACGGCCCCCTGGAATGGCTCTGGCGCACCGCCACCATGTGCCGCATGCAGCCTTTCAAAAAGCCGTGAAAAGAACAATAAATCCTTCTTCCCTTATAAAAGAAATGATAAAAGTTCCATGATTTTCATATCCTTTTCCTTATCCCTAAATATCATTGTATCACAGATACGAAAAATGATGTAAAATCATTCATTCTCATAGCATATTTAAAACGAATTAAATCTAAAATAAAAAACAGATTAAAAAATTCCGGAAGAATATAATAATTTTTTGTAGAACGGTAATAAGCTGAAAGAAGAAACAAGCAAATTTGAATTTGTCGGCCTTTTCAACAAAGGCGGCGAATTGCTCCTGCAGTTCGATTGGAGGCGTGCAAATCGGCAGTGGAGCAATGTCCTTGTTGTTAATCTGTGGGACAGATGATCCATTATCCAACGCGCCGAGATCGATCATGTCAAAATAAGCCATCAAATATTGCGAGGCCAAATTACTTCCCGCTATGACACCCATGACATTTAAATCCGCACATATAGGTAGCTTTGTGAGTCGCTTCTTATTTGTCCCAATCGCACCGCCTCTCTTGGGAAATATAACCGTCCCAACAGGAAATACTCCAACGCCTGCGGTCTGCTCTGTAACAAATCTGGATGATGTTGTAATATAGTGTTCGTTGCCGGGGTAATTCATATCACTGACCTTGACATACGGAATTGTGCCACCTTCATTTTCCTTGTCAGCAGGCAACGATGTTCCGCTTTTTAGTATGCAGCAGTTACCTACGGTTGTCTGTGGCCATCCGTAGGGGTTCATTTTCTGATCGCCAAACAGTTCGACAAATCGGCATTTGATGAGCTCGTCTAGCTTGAAGAGCTGGGTGCGACGGTGAGTGATTATTGACTGAATCTTTTCTAATTTCGAGACAATAACTTTCTGTTGATCATCGGTCGGAATATCCAATTGGATTTCATCAAGATGCTCGTTTCTAAGATTGTTAATGTTAGCCCCATTTGCTATATGCTCTATATGCTTTCTGTATGCTTGAGAGCACATATAGAAAGCGATGAATTGAGGATGTAGCTTCCCTGTAGCTCTAACAACCTTGCAAAATGCACCGAAAGTATGTTCACCTGACTTTTTATAAAGTGCTGATTTACCGACTAAAGAAATGCTACCGCTGGAGCTACAAACGAGAATATCATTCGTTTTAAGAATTTGTTCCTGTGATATTTTGTTGTTACGAACAAACTGTACACTGTCAAAATTGATACGACCCTCGCTAATATTATTTGCTCTCAGTAAGACAGTATACCCATCAGACAAGTTTTCCGACAAATCACTCGGCTTATATGATACGCCACGAACCTGTTGGATATGATTTCCAAGCCTATCTTTCATGCTCCCCCTACAAAGTTAGATTTGTCAGCCCATGAATTTTTGGTGTGCAGTTTTTACATTTGTCTGGTTAACAATGGCATAACGCAAGGTAGTATCAACCTGTGAATGACCTAGGATTTTCTGCACTTGCTCAATCGGCATTCCTTTATCTATGGCCCGAGTTGCCATGGTGCGCCGAAACTTATGGGGGTGGATTCGTGGCAGATTCAGTCTACGCCCTAATGTGCGCAAGCGTATTTCGACACCGCTTATCTTAAGTCTATTGTGAGGAGAAGATAGCGAAACAAATAAAGCATCACCTCCGTCTGTGCGACTATTTATGTATTCACACAAATGTAACTTTGCTTTGGCATCAAAGTAAACACGCCTCTCCTTGTCGCCCTTGCCATAAACCACGCACTCTCGCTGTTCCAGATTTAAGTCCTGAATGTTGAGATTAACCAACTCTCCAACACGCATACCAGTAGAATAAAGCAAATCTATGATGGCAACATCTCGCAGTTCCGTACACGAGTCACGTATTTTTTCAATATTTTCATCAGATATCGTTTCCTTCACCTCAACTTTTGTTTTCACCTTATGGATTCGGCGCATCGGACTTTTCAGAATGTAATCCTCTTCTTCGAGCCAAGAAAAGAAGCTGGACAAATTACGCCTCACATTATCGACCGTGATTTTACTGCAGTTGTTACGAGCCTGATAATCGACAAGATATCGCCTTATCTCATCAGTGTTGATTTTCCGAATCGGTGTAGAAATTGCGCTCAAGAAATGTTTTATTGTCAAACGATAATAGCTGACAGTTCTTTCTGAACAACCTTCCAACTTTTTAGCATTGAGAAACATTGTAAAATATTCCTCGTTTGATGTGTTGCACGGATGAGCAGACTCGCCATGGGCAAGGTGCTTCACCAACACTTCTTGCAGTTTTTTTATTTGCGGAATAGACAAGTACTCCGCCATCTCGTTGATAATGTTAACTAATGATTCTTCCATGGTATATCTCCCGAACATTGAGAGAGTAATATACTATGGAAATCAAATCTCAAGCTGCCGAAACCGTTATGGGGTCGTGCAGTTTACTGACAATCTGGATGACCGCTTGATAGCGAGAATCAAAAAGCTCCTTAAGGTCATAGTTATTGAACGGAGCCGTATTCACTATGTCACTTCTATCCATGTCGCCGTTAACTCTCACATAGTTAATGATGTTACGAATATACTCCTGCTGCATAGCATTGAATGTATTATCATTCAAGTATTCGCTGAACTTTTCATTCACGGTTTCCTGACTTAAGCCCACAAGACTACGCACAAATGCTGCAAGGTTGTTGATATCCGTTGTTTTATTGTAGTCTTCTTTACTGCCCAGTTCATGCCACAGGATGCGTTCCAGTTCCAACAGATCCTCCTCATTAATAGGCTCGAGATGATGAATTTTTTGAATGACGGAACTATTGATATTTTCCGTTAGATAATCAATCACTTTCTGACGATAGGTACGGATATCGATAGCCGTTGGATCAACCCCGGCTCCGTCATTGATCGTATCCATAATATCAATATCGTATTGTGCGCGTCCCTCTCCCTGGAGGAACTGCATTAAATCACGCAAACTCTGACGCAAACGCTCCAGCTCTCGCACCGAGGGCGATGCTTGCCAAAAATTATCATCTCTAATCTGCTTCAAATCATCGGCTTTTGCGAGCACTTGCGGAATGGAAGCCTTTTCTTCGAGCAAATAGTTTGCCACCTCGCGTATTTTCTTCACATCCTTGGCAGCTTCGTTCAAATTGCCATTGCATACAAGTGACAACGCAACATGCAACATACGGCAATCAAAAGCGATAGAAAGGGGTTGTCCTTGAATTCCGGAATCCAGCAAGGGGACAATGTGATTTCTCAGTTCCTGCAAAACTACAGGAGTGAGAGCTGTCCAGTTCCCCCAATCGTTAAATTTGTCAACAAATTGCATTTCGGCTCGCACCTGAATGCGTGTGCTGTGTGATTTAATCACTCCTATCTGGCTGTGTAGTGATTTTTTGAGTTCTTCGTAATAGCCCTTGAACCATTCATCTTCCTGATATTGAATATCCTGCAAGCCATATAACATATCGGCTTGCAGAGCAAATAACCGCTGTGTCAGGCTCCACTGATTTCCCTGCGACGGTTTACCCTTGGGCAAATTACCGAAAAATTCAAAGTTACCGCAATAATCAAAAACGCAGAACCCACTCTTGTCTCGACCGGGACCATAGATATTTTCACACAAACGGGTACCGCGTCCAATCATCTGAACAAATTTTATCTTGGAACGCACCTTCTTAAAAAACACCAGATTCAATACAGCGGGAATATCCACTCCTGTATCCAGCATATCCACCGACACGGCAATGCGGAACTCCGGATTTGTATCAAATTGTTCTACCAGGCTGTTGGCATTTTGTACATAGTTATCGACAAGTTGGCAGGTGTTGGCCGGATAGTCCGGGTACAACTCATGGAAGCAATCCACTATCATCTGTGCATGCTTGTGGTTGTAGGCAAAGATGATACTTTTACCCAGCGTCTCTCCGTTATTGACTCTCAACCCTTGCGATACCAATTCCTCAATGACTTGGCGACAGGTATCTTTGTTGAACAAAAAGCGGAACAATTCATTGCCCGGCACATTGAAATCCGGCGTGGGCATACATCTCTCGGCAAAATAATCATCCAACTGTTCCCGTTCTTCCGGTGTCAATTTGCTCGGGTCAATCCCCTCATTAATCAGAAGCGAAGTCCGATTAATGACTTTGTATCCAACAAGATAATGATCATCAATGGCTTCCTCCAGAGAATAATCTGAGTCAGGCATACCGGATTCACAGCCGAACAGACTGTAGGTGTTGGCATCCACCTCGTTCTTGGGGGTAGCTGTCAGCCCCACGAGCAGAGAATCGAAATATTTGAAAATGGAACCATAGCGATTAAAAATGCTACGATGTGCCTCATCAATGATGATAAGGTCAAACCGTCCCGATTTGAACTGTTTGTCCTCCGCGTCAATGTAGTTAATCATCGTTTGGTAGGTGCTGAACATCAGGCGAGCATTGTAGTCAGGCTTATCCTTGCCGGACAATTCACAGATGCTGGTGTTCGGCATGAGCTTGGCGTAATTCTGCTTGGCCTGACGTACAAGACTGGTGCGGTCAGCCAAGAAAAGCACATTCTTCACCCAGTTATTGCGCGTCAGAATATCGACCAATGAGATGGATACTCGCGTTTTACCTGTTCCTGTCGCCATAACCAGCAAGCCGCGCCGATAGTTCTTATTCAATTTCTCACAAAGTCGCGTGATGGCCGTCTTCTGATAGGGGCGATTGGTGATTCCATCATTGATACGGAGATCCGTTATATCTCCTCGCCCTCGTTGTTGAAGCATCAGCTCCAGCTCCTCTTGCGTGTGAAATGCCAGCACTTGCCTATCCGGGTACATCCCGTCCATCACCTTGGTGGTATAGCCATTGGTGTAATAGAGCACAGGCTTGTAGCCATAGCGTTTCTTCATGCAATCACCATACAAATCTACCTGGTGGCGGCCTTTCTCGGGGGAGATAGAGGTGCGTTTGGCTTCGACAATGGCAAGGGGTTTACCGTCTCGCCCGTAGAGAACATAGTCACAATATCCTAACCCTGAATCATAGGGCATTCCCTCTACCTCAATCTCAATCCCGGCCTTGCTCGGCATCGGCACATTTTCCGTTTCCATCACTTCCCATCCGGCCTCTCTCAGATACAAATCGATGTAGAGCTTGCGAGTATTAGCCTCGCTCATGTAGGGAGGCTTCTTATAGGGGACATCAGGCGTATGCTCTCTATGGTCAATAAGTTCTGCCACTGCAGAAATATTCTCAACAGCAAGCTTTGCCTCGGCCCGGCGTATAGGCGCCCCATGCTCTGCATTCATACCCAGAATGCGCACATAGTGCATGGCTTGTATCATATCGGCATCGTTGACCCAGTCGACTACTGCCAAATTGTCTATCAGCTCCAGCAAAGTTGCCTTTTCGGGAAGCTTGACTTGAAGATGCCGGTAGATGCCCTCCACGAGCTCTTTCAGCATTTCCCGGCACAACTGAGCTTTGTCTCCGCTTGTTTGAGCCGAGTCTATTTCTGCGAGCTTTGTCTTTACCTGTTCCCGATTCATAGGTGCGTTTAAGTTAGAATAATCTCCAGCCGTCAGTCTCACCTGACGGTTTTAGAATCAACTTTTTGTAAATCAATAAAAAACATTCTCATATCCTTTACTTTGCGTCATACCCTGCCGTTACTTTACCATGAATCGAAATATTTCTGCATGAAACTGTCAAACAGCTTTTGCGTTTCATCCAAGGACTGCTGGATGACAAATTTGAATTTGTCGATCTGATTTTTAAATGAAACATACTCTTGCTGCGATGAAATAGGCGGAATGTAAATTTCAATATCTTGCATTTCCTGTGCATTAATATTTGCTTGCCCGATCGCTGACTTGCACATATTTAGAAGCATATGCTTAGAAAAGCCAGCATTAAGAAATGCCGCAAGAAATTCTGGAAGAACGCTGTCATTTACTCTTACACGAATGACAAATCCGGCTAAAACCATCATTTCATCTCGGTTATAAACACATGTTTTACCAACAAGCTCCTTGCTGTTGGTCCGATTAAATAGTACATCTCCACGGCGCACAGTACATTTTGGCAACTCAGCTTCTGGGACATTTATCCTCTTTGTATCAGACAGATCCAAATCACCGCCATATGTGATATTATTCATACGGAGATATGGATACTGCCCACCCTCAACCGCTGGTCTACTTGCTCCATACCGAGCTTCTTGAATAACATCCCTAATTGTTCCTGTTTTCCAGCCTTTTTCATTAGCTGGATATGTCCCGAACATCTCGACAAATCGGCATTTGATGAGCTCGTCTAGCTTTGCCTGTTGGGTGCGACGCTTACAAATTACTCGCCAAAGAGTATTTAATATTCCCGATTGTTTTTCCTGTTCCTGCAATGTAGGTACAGGAATAGTAAGTTCTCGCAAGACATTTTTCGATATGGCTTTGAATGTACTTCCTGTTCCTTTAGATATCAAATATGATTTCTTTGAAAGAAGAAAGTAATATAAAAAATCCTTATTTAACCCACCTTTAGGTCGAATAGCTGCAAGTCCTCGGCCTATACAGCATTTTTCTCTTGCTTCGTTTAATGCACCTATGGGTGCACGCACAGAAATCAAAACATCTTCTTTTTCTGCTATTTTCGTTGGTTCTGAGCACCAAATCCTACACTGAGGATATCTCTCACCGAAATCTGCATTACCTTGATAAAAGGGTAAACCTTCACCCACTTCATTGTATGTTGACGAGTCTGGTGATTGACCCATATTTAGGAGGCATACATCATCAAGAGTTAAATACTTCATACCTCACCCCTACAAAGTTAGATTTGTCGTTCCAGTAATTGACGCAACTCAGACATTTCAGTCTGAATCTGCGCCTCCAACGCCTCAATACTATCCATGATTTCCGATGACGGAGGATATTCTATCGGGATATATACGGTTTTCTTGTATTTATTGATGCTCAGGTCGTAGTCGTTCTCTACAATTTCCTGTTTGGGGACTAAGAAGCTTTGCTCGGTGCGTTCACGGCCAGATTCAGACTCTAAATCAGCAAAGCGGGCGATGATGTCAGGTATATCGTTCTGTTCGATAGGCGTACGCTTATCATCGAGACTGTAACCATCTGCTTTCATGTCGTAGAACCAGACATTCTCGGTACCACCGGCATCGGTGCGGGTGAAGATGAGAATAGCGGTCGATACTCCGGCGTAGGGTTTGAATACGCCGGATGGCATGGAGATGACGGCGCGTAGGAGCTGATGTTCCACCAGCTCCTGTCGTAAAGCCTTATGAGCTTTGGAGCTACCGAACAAAACGCCATCCGGCACGATGGAGGCACAACGCCCGCCGATGGTGAGCATTTTGGTGAAGAGAGCCATGAAAAGCACCTCCGTCTTGCTCGTAGAGCAAAGCGCCGTTAAATCCCTGCTGATATTTTCCTTAAACACGCTCCCCTTGAAGGGAGGGTTGGCCATGATGAGCGAGTATCCATCACGCTCGGAATTCTCCTTGGAAAGAGAGTCTCGGTATTGGATGTTGGGATCCTCGACGCCATGCAGCATCATATTCATCGCACCAATGCGAAGCATGGATTGGTCTGTATCATAGCCGGAGAAAAGACCGGACTTAAAGTAAGCCGCATTCTGCGACTTCATCAGCTCTGTTCGCTGGTGCGTGATGATGTAGGCACAACTTTGTTGCAAGAAGCCGGCGCTCCCCATGGCAGGGTCGAGAATCTTGTCTTTGAGAGTAGGCTTCATGAGCTGCACCATCATGTCGATAATGTGGCGAGGGGTGCGGAATTGGCCGTTTTCGCCGGAAGCGGCAATCTTGCTGAGCAGGTATTCATAGACATCTCCCATGAGATCTTTGTTGTTCATGTCCAGGGCATCGATGCCATCCACCACCTTGGCCAGCACATTGCCCGTGGGAATGAGAAACACCGTGTCTTTCATGTATCGGCTGAATGCCGTATCCATGCCTTTACCAATCGATTTAATGAAAGGGAACACATAGTTGCGAATGTTTTCCAGCATAGCGATAGGCTCAAAGTTGTGGAAAACACTCCAGCGTAGGTTAAGGTATTCCGTTTCGATGCGAGGCGTTTCGCTGATAACGCAGATACCATCATGAAACACCTTATTGGTTAATGTCACGCCGAGAATGTTAGCATTTGCCTCAGCCCTCAGCTGATTATCATCCAGCAACTTCATGAACATCAGATAGGTAATCTGTTCCAGCACCGTGATCGGGCTGGTAATACCCCCTGTCCAGATAGTATCCCAAATGGAATCAACCTTATTCTTTAATTCTCCGGTAATCATTGTTTGAAAAAATTTTCTTCCGGCTATTCAATGCCTTTCACGCCAAAAACGCAAAAATACTTCAGCGGGAGTCCTATCACTTTATGAAAGAACTGTCAAAAGGCTTGTTTAAAAATCAGGAAAAACGAATAAAAAATACCTTTAAAAACAGCTTAATCGCTAATGCCGCTCCCCATATTCCATCACAAAACAGGGATTTCATAAAAAACCTCCCGCCCCATGCTGCAGAGGCGAAAGGCTTGTTGAAATGTGTGGAGTGTGCCGGGGAGGCTCTTTACTCGTCATCCTCCACGTCAAAGGCGGAGTCTTCGGAATCAAAATCCTTATCCAGGTGGGCGGTGAATTTCTTCACGCGCTGCTGGGCGGGGAGCGGGGAGAGCACCATGTGCATGGTGTTGCCGGCCAAACGCGGGGCCTGGTCCACCTGCGCCATGGTCTTCATGTCCGCGATGACTTTGTTGAAGACGTCGTAGCCAAGCTCCTGGTGGGCGTTCTCACGACCGCGGAAACGGAGCTGGAAGCGGACCTTGTGGCCATGGTCCAGGAAGCTTTCCGTACGGGCCATTTTCACATTATAGTCATTGGTATCCGTACCGATGCGGAGCTTGATTTCCTTGAGCTTGACGGTTCGGCTCTTGTTGTTTTTCTGGAGCTTGGCCTGCTGGTATTTGTACTTGCCGTAATCAACCACGCGGCATACGGGCGGATCGGCATTGCCGGCCACTTCCACCAGGTCCAGACCCAGAGCCTTGGCTTTTTCCAGCGCGTCGCGCGTGTTCATGACACCCAGCTGGTCGCCGTTGGCAGTCACTACCCGCACGCGGGGCGCGCGAATCCGTTCATTGATCCGAGTCTGATCGCCGCGGTCACGGCGGCGATTTCCGTCATTATTCTTCGTTGGCTTGGTTGGCACGTCCGGATACTACTAAACTAAAAGGAATAACTTGGCAACTCAAATCACGGGAGAAATATGACGCTCCGCGATTTCCCGGGCTACGAGGTCCGCGAATTGCTCAAAGGGCATCGCGCCCAGGTCCCCCTTGTCCCGGTGGCGGACGGAGACGGTGCCGTCTTCCGCCTCCCGCTGGCCGAGCACCAGCATGTAGGGAACGCGGTCCAGACGGGCATTGCGGATTTTGGCGCCTATTTTGTCCGGCGTTTCATCCACCGTGACGCGCACGCCTCTGGCGGCCAGGGCGGTTCGATGCGCGGCGGCCACATCCGTCACCTTGTCGGAGATGGGAAGCACGCGCACCTGTTCCGGGGAAAGCCAGGTGGGGAATTTGCCTTCAAAGTGTTCAATCAGAAGCCCCGTGAAGCGTTCCATGGAGCCGAAGGGGGCGCGGTGCACCATCACGGGCCGGTGCGGCTTGTTGTCCGCTCCGGTGTAATGGAGGTCAAAGCGTTCCGGCAGGTTGTAGTCCACCTGCACGGTTCCCAGCTGCCATTCGCGGCCGATGGCGTCGCGCACGATGAAGTCGATCTTGGGGCCGTAGAAGGCGGCTTCCCCTGCTTCCTCGCTGTAGTCCGCCCCCAGCCATTCCGCAGCTTCCCGCAGAGCCTGTTCCGCTTTGTCCCAGTTTTCCGGAGAACCCACGTATTTGTCGCTTTCCGGGTCGCGCATGGAAAGGCGCACGCGGTAGTCTGTCATGCCCAGCGTGCCGAAAATAGTTTTCACGATGCCCAGGCACTGGCGGATTTCCCCGGCAAGCTGGTCCGGCGTGCAGAAGATATGGGCGTCATCCTGCGTGAAACCGCGCACGCGCGTCATGCCGCCCAGCTCTCCGCTCTGTTCCCAGCGGTACACCGTGCCGAATTCCGCCAGCCGCACGGGAAGGTCCCGGTAGGAGTGGGCGTCATTCGCGTAAATCTTGATATGGTGGGGGCAGTTCATCGGCTTGAGCATATAGCCCTCAATGGTGCCGGTGGCCAGGCCGTTGAACAGTTCCGCGCAGGAAGCCCCCTCCTGGCTGAGTTTTTCCATGGCGTCCCGTTCCGGGATGGGCGCGTACTGGCTTTCCTGGTAATACGGGAAGTGTCCGGACGTGCGGTACAGGTCCAGCTTGCCGATGTTGGGCGTGTACACCTGGGAGTAGCCCAGCTTGTCCAGCTCTTCCGTGATGAAGTCCTGCAGGGAACGGCGGATGAGAGCCCCCTTGGGCTTCCAGAGGATGAGCCCCTGCCCCACGGATTCGTCAATGCAGAACAGGCCCAGTTCGCGGCCCAGTTTGCGGTGGTCGCGGCGCCGCGCCTCTTCCAGCCGTTCCAGGTGTTCGTCAAGCTGGGTGCGGTTCGGGAAACAGGTGCCGTAAATGCGCTGGAGCATGGGGCGGTTTTTGTCCCCCTTGTAGAAGGCGCTCGCCACGCTCATGATTTTGAATGCCTTGCAGTTGCCCGTGCGGCCCACGTGGGGACCGGCGCACAAGTCCGTAAAATCCCCGTTGCGGTAGAGGGAAATCTCCTCGTCTTCCGGGATGTCGTTCAGCAGGTCAATCTTGAAGCGGGAAGGCTCGCTGCGGGGGCCCAGGGCGCCCAGCTCCCCGGATTCCGCCATCTTCATGGCATCCGCGCGGGAAATGACTTCCTTCTGGAAAACCTGGTTTTCCTTCACCACTTTTTTCATCTCCTCCTCAATGCGTTCAAAATCCTCTGTGCTGATGCGGTGGTCCAGCTCCACGTCGTAATAAAAACCGTTATCCACGGCAGGCCCGCCGGCCAGCTGGGCATCCGGCCAGAGGCGGCAAATGGCCGTAGCCAGAACGTGCGCGCAGGAGTGGCGCAGCCGTTCCAGATCAGACATCTGTTGGCGTTCTTCAAGAGTCTTTCTTTCCTTGTGTTCGGACATACGCGCATCAGTAAACCTCTCTTAAACGCTGTTGGCAAATGCAAAAAGACCTTCTTCCCGAAAATTCAAGGCATGAACGCCGCGGGAAAGCCCTTTCCTCCGGCTTTCGGATTCTTCTTCCGGAACGCATCCTTTCCCCCCTTTTTGTTCGCTTTTCCCCGGAGTCCAGGGTTGTCCGCCCTGCGGCAACGGCCGCGTCAACATTCCCAACGAATGATTTACACCCGCAGCCGTTTATGCCATAGTGGCGGCCAGCGGTCATGAACATCCTCCCCCTCTCCCTTTTCTGCCTCTGCCTCTGCTGCGGGTTTTCCCGGGGCGGCCAGCCGCCGGAAGGCGCTCCTGTCCGTTTCCGGATCAATATGGATCAGGCTGCGGGAAACAAGGCTCCGTCCACGGGACCCGTTCCGGACCAGAGCACGCCGTTGAACGCGGCCAAACTGCTGCTCCGCGCCCTTCAGGAAAAAACGGACTGGAAACACGAGCCGTACAAGTCATTGCCCGCCACTTCCCCCTTTGTAAGCCAACTCAGGCTGAAAAGCATCCTTTCCCGCATGGAGGCGGTCCAGGGGTATGTCACCGGAGCGGCCCCGGAACGTCCGCCCTTTGTGGATGAAGACTCCATCATTGCCGAAGGCGACCTGGCGATGGCCTACATCCTGCTGCCGGACAAGGCCAACCCGTACGTTTATGCGGCCACCGCCGTGGCCCTGGTGAAGAAAGAAGGCCAATGGAAGGCCTCCCTGACTCCCGGAAGTTTCGACAACACATTTCTTCCCTTTGACGACGGCATCCGTGAGAAAGCGAAAAAAATATCCTCGGAGGCCAAGAAGAAAATTTTCGGCCTCGCCCACCAGTACTCCGTAGCCGCCGTTAAAGCCGCCTTGGAACATATCAAGCGTTTCCGCCAGGAAAACGTCAGGGGAACAACGGACGACGAACTCAAGAACCTGCTCATCCGGGCCGTGAAGGGGGATGACCCGGCCCTCATCGCCGCCCTGCTCGTTTCCCCGTATTATACGGAATCCGCCATTACCCAGAGCGCACGCCTCATTCCCGTGGTCAAGGCCATGCGCCTCCAGGACAGAAGGGAGGAAAACCGCTATATCCAGCCTACCCACCTCAGCTTCATGACCTTTCCGAATACCATCCTGGTTCCCCTGAGCCCCCATCCGGATGACCAGATGGCCCCGAACAGCCGTGAAGAAGACCAGCAGGAGGAAGCCAATAAAAACAACGCGAAGAAGAACGGCAAGGACATCCACAGCATCGGAGCCATGACCATCCTGCCGCCGCGCATGAGCATGCCGGACATAGACAAACCCGCTCTCATTTACCGCTATGCGCTGGAAAAAACCAAGGATCCCACAGACGGCCTTCCCGTCTTCAAGATGAACCTGACGGACGCTTTCGCTTCCTGGAATCTGAAACCGGACGAATCCACCACCGCCCGCATCATGGCGGATTTCCATCGGACGTATCCTCCGCTGTCCTTTCCCACGCCGGAAGAGGCCGTAACCGCCGCCGGCCGCGCCCTGGCGAACCGGGACAGCCTGGCCATGATGCGCATGCTGGCCCCGTCCAACTTCGCCTCCGTGAAGGAATTTGAAGACGCGCTCTCCCAATTGAAAACAGTCATGGGGAGGATTCCCACCCCGCACACCGGGGTAAGGGAAAAAGACGTTCCCGAAGTCAAAGCGGCGTATATTCCCGCTGCCAGAGACGGCTGCGCCGGAATCAAGGCCACCATCGGCGTGCGTACAGCAGTTGGAAATGAATTCTCCGTCAACAACCTGCACTTCATCCAAACGGACGGCGGCTGGATGCTCGCCGGGGCCGATGCGGAACAGCCGCTGGAACTGGAGGCCCCCAAGGCTCCCTGATCATATCCGTCCCGGAACGCCATGCCTTCCTAAAAACCTTTTCATTACCACACCATGATGAATCTACCGATACGGCCTCGCCGCAACAGAAAATCCGCCAACATCCGGGGTCTTATCCGGGAAACCTCCCTTTCCCCGGAACACCTCATCTATCCCGTCTTCGTCCATGAAGGGACCGGGAACCAGCCCATCCCCTCCCTGCCGGGCTGCACGCGCTGGAGCGTCAAGGGACTGGTAGAAGAAGCCAAACGCCTGATGGATCTGGGCATCCGGACGCTGGATCTTTTTCCAGCCATTCCGGATGAGAAAAAAACGCCGGACGCCTGCGAAGCCTGCAACCCTGACGGCCTCATCCCGCGCACCATTTACGCGCTCAAAAGCGAAGTGCCGGGCATCACCGTCATGACGGACGTTGCCCTGGATCCCTACAATTCCGACGGCCATGACGGCCTGGTGGAATTCCGCTCCGACGGAACGATGGAAATCCTTAACGACGATTCCGTGGAGGTTCTCTGCCGTCAGGCATTGTGCCACGCGGATGCCGGGGCGGATATCGTCTCCCCCAGCGACATGATGGACGGCCGCGTGGCCGCCATCCGCGCCACCCTGGATTCCGAAGCCCTGGACGATGTCTCCATCATGGCCTATACCGCCAAGTACGCCAGCGCTCTGTACGGGCCGTTCCGCGGAGCTCTGGAGAGCGCGCCCAAGGAAGGGGATAAAAAAACCTACCAGATGGATCCCGGCAACATCCGGGAAGCCCTTAGGGAAGCGCAGCTGGATGAAGCTGAGGGAGCGGACATCCTGATGGTGAAACCCGCCACATTGTATCTGGACGTTATGGCCGCCATGCGGAAGCAGGTGACCCTTCCCATAGCCGCCTACCATGTCAGCGGGGAGTACCTGATGATCAAGTCCGCCGCAGCTTCCGGCTGGCTGGATGAACGGGAAACAGTTCTGGAGACTCTAATATCCATCCGGCGCGCCGGGGCCGATATGATCCTTACGTATTACGCCCCCCAGGCCGCCGAATGGCTTCAACAACGCTGACGCCGCACGGCCACCGTACCGGAGGTGGACGTACGGGTCAGAACACCGCCCTCCGCATGTCCACCTCCACGAAAATCATTGTCGGCATCGTGATCGTCGTCGTTATGGCGCTCACTTCCTTCTGGGGTGTTTACGCTCCTTCTTTTTCGGAAGCCTATATACTGCCCGTCCAGATGACGGCGGCTGACGGAACACCGCTTGGCGACTTCCAGTGCCGTCCTGTACCCGGGGAAAACGGAAAGACGCTCCTGGTCTTCCGGGATGCGGATTTCCTGCGCCAGACTACGGGCGGCATGGTGCATTCCAAAATCATCCTTTCCTACAAAGGCACGCCGTTCTTTGAAGGAATTGTCCCCGGTCCCATGGAGGCCATTGAAATTCCCTCCGGCAGCCTTCCTCCCCCCTTCCGGGAACTCCGGCATCACTAAGGCCCCCCCGGGAAGACGGCCTGTTATGGCATTGTTACTGAAAGGGCGCAGGTTTCTCTATACAACAGGGGAAATATTGTGGTTTTATAGAATCAAACGATGAGTGATTCAGCCTATACCATTCTGATTGCGGAGGACGACGACAGCATCAGGCATGCCCTGACGGACGTTCTGACCGCCTCCGGCTACGAAGTGCTGGCTCTGGAAGAAGGCCTGGCCGCCATCCATGCCGTGCGGGAACGCAATTTCGACCTCGCCCTGCTGGATGTGGCCATGCCGGGCGCGGACGGATTCCAGGTGCTGCAGGTCATGTCTGAGGAACGCCCCGGAACGCCTGTCATCATGCTCACGGCCCGTGGAGAGGAGGAAGACCGCGTGCAGGGGCTCAAGCTGGGGGCGGACGACTATATTGTCAAGCCGTTCAGCATCCGGGAACTGCTCGCCCGCATCGAGGCCGTTCTGCGCAGGTCTCCGGAACGGCCGCGTCAGCTCCGGGAAATCAGGATCCCCGGCGCCACCCTGGACAGCGCCAACCGCCTGATCACCTTTAAAGACGGGAGGGAAACCTCCCTGACCGCGCGGGAATTCGAATTCCTCACCTATATGGCCACCCACCCCAACCGCGTTATCACGAGGGACGAACTGCTCCGGCGCGTATGGGACGTGGACCCGCGCCTGACGGATACGCGCTCCGTGGAAATGACCGTCATGCGTCTCCGGGACAAGCTCGGGGCCGCCTCCGCCTCCCCCCTGGAGACGCTTAGAAGCCAGGGCTACCGCTGGAATTCATCCTTCGTTTCCTGATCCGTGAACCGGCGCATACGCATCATTCTGCTGGCAATCAGCCTGCTGCTGGTCATCGGCACGCTCGGATGGCTCACCCATGTTCTGCTGGTGCAGGCGGAAGAAACAGGCCATTCCGAACAGCGTATCAGGGTGGAAGCCCTGGCCCATGAAGCCAAGCTGGAAATGGACCGCCTTCTGACCTCCTTCATCACATTCGAACAGGCCCGCGGCTATTTTGAATACCAGCCCGTTTACGCCTACAAACGCCCCTATGACCTGAGGATGGGCGCCCCGGCCCCCGGAGAAGCAACCCGTGGTTCCAATCTCGCCGCCTACCTGCCGGACTACGTTACAGCCTTCATTCAGATTTCCCCTGCCGGGCGCGTAACCGGCCCCGCTCTTCCCCCGGAGCTTTCCGGGCGGCTGAATGAACAGAAGGACCTTTACCAGCGGCTGAACGGCAAGGTCTCCTCCCTTACCTCCGTTCCGTCCAGCGGAAACCTCTGGACGGATATCCGGAATGAAATTCTGCATGAATCTCCGGAACCGGAGCCAACGGCATCCGGCGTTCCGGCACAAGTGGAAACTGTCACTTCCTTCGTTCCCGTGGAAGACGGAGGGAACCTTTACATCCTGCGCCAGGTGCATACCAGCCGCGGCATTTATTTGCAGGGGGCCCTGATGAACATGGACAACCTGAACAGACGCCTGCCCGGCCAGGTAAAGATGCTGCTTCCCCACAGCCGCCTGGCAACCTTCGACCCGTCCTCCCCGCCCCCGGAGGAAACCCGGCAGGCGGGCGCACTCCCCTTTGCCAACGCCCCCCTGGTTTTCCTTCCGGGAGACACCGGAGCCGTTCCTCTTCAGGACCACAAAAAAATGCTGACCTGGACGCTCACCCTCATCTGGAGCATGGTGCTCCTGGGTGCGGCTGGGGTCATCTGGCTCATGCTGGGAACCTTCCGCCTGGAACAGCGCCGCGGGGACTTCGTCTCTGCCGTCACCCATGAACTCCGGACGCCCCTCACGTCCTTCTCCCTGTACACGGAAATGCTGGAAGACGGCATGGTGCCGGAACAGAAAAAGCCGGAATACTATGCCAACATGCAGCGGGAATGCCGCCGTCTGGAACACCTGATTGAAAACGTACTCTCCTACTCCCGGCTTCAGCGGAACGCTATTCGCCGCGCGCGGGACACGCTCACCTGTCAGGAGCTTTTTGAACCCATTGCGGAAAAAATAGAACGCCGCCTCCGGGAGGCGGACATCAGCTTCTCCTTTGCCCTGGCCCAGCCCATCCGCATCCTTCCTATTCATACGGATGCCGTTTCCGTAGAGCAGATTATGGACAACCTGACTTCCAACGCCATTAAATACGCCAAGGGGGAAAACGCCAAAGTCCAGCTCACCGTCCAGGCGGACCGCCACAACATCGTCATCCGCTTCCGCGACAACGGCCCAGGAATTTCCCCGAAAAACCGCAAGCTTGTCTTCAAGCCCTTCCGGCGCACAAAAGACGCTACCAACAGCCGGAAACCCGGCGTAGGCCTGGGGCTGGCGCTGGCAAGGGATACGGCACGTTCCCTGGGGGGAGACCTGAAACTGGAATTCGGCACCCTGGGGGGAGCCAGCTTTCTGCTGACGATTCCCAAATCCTGAACCTGCCAGCGGGACAGCCGGGAACCAACCGGAATTCGCCTCCAGGCCCGTACGGAAAAACCTTCCTGGTTCCTCCCCTGCCTTTCCCGGACATCCCTGTAATATCCCGTCCGGGATGCTATGCGCTTGCCTTCCCGTGACGGATATGTGACATTGAACCGCAACGCACGGACAGGGGAAAACTTTCCGCTTGCTTCCCTTCCGGCGCGGCGGAACGAACAAACGCACGGACATGCCATCATGAGCAAAAGGATTTTGATTACCGGAGGCGCCGGCTTCATCGGCTCCCATCTCAGCGAACGGCTTCTCAGGGAAGGCCATGAAGTTATCTGCATGGACAACTTCTTCACGGGCAGCAAACAAAACATCCTCCACCTGACGGATTATCCCGGATTTGAAGTAATACGCCATGACGTTACCGTTCCCTATGTCATGGAAGTTGACCAAATCTACAACCTGGCCTGCCCCGCCTCTCCTCCCCATTATCAGTTTGACCCCATCCACACAATGAAGACCTCCGTGCTGGGCGCTCTGAATATGCTGGGCCTTGCCAAACGGTGCAAGGCCAGAATCCTCCAGGCCTCCACCAGCGAAGTATACGGAGATCCCATGGTTCATCCCCAGCCGGAAACCTACTGGGGAAACGTCAACCCCGTGGGTGTCCGCTCCTGCTATGACGAAGGCAAAAGATGCGCGGAGACCCTGTTCATGGACTACCGCCGCATGAACGGGGTGGACGTTCGCATCATCCGCATCTTCAACACTTACGGACCGCGAATGAACCCTAACGACGGAAGAGTAGTCTCCAACTTCATCGTCCAGGCGCTGAAGGGGGAAGACATCACCATTTACGGAACGGGCAAACAGACCCGGAGTTTCCAGTACGTGGACGACCTGGTGGAGGGGATGGTGCGCATGATGGATACGGAAGGTTTTTCCGGCCCGGTCAACCTGGGTAATCCAGAGGAATTCACCATGCTGGAACTGGCGGAAAAAGTCATTGAAATGACAGGCTCTTCTTCCAAAACAGTATTCCGCCCTCTGCCCTTGGACGACCCGACCCAGCGCAAACCGGATATTCGGCTGGCAAAAGAAAAACTGGGGTGGAAGCCTCATATTACGCTGGAAAAAGGGTTGGAAAAGACCATCGCCTATTTCCGGAGCATTCTCTAGAAATAAGGTAAGTCAACCTCAGCGGCTGCTGAAAGGATTTCAATTGCATGCCGCTCCCCAAGGCAGGCAGCCCGGAAATTACGGGGCCATTCATTTACCGGGGAGGCGGCATGCCAAACAGCCGGATATTACCCGTTTTTGACTGGCTCCGAAAGAACGGCTCCGTTAGCATAAGATGTTATGGAACATGCCAGCAACAAGGAAATCTATTCCGTTCAGGCAACCGTCCGCACTTACGAAAGCGGTGCGAATGGCCTGATGAAACCGGAAACGGTTCTGCACTGGTTTCAGGAAATAGCGGAAGCCCATGCCTCCTGCCTGGGTTTCGGCTATGATTTCGTAACGTCCCGCAACCTGGCTTGGGTGGAAGTGCGCATGGATGCGGCCGTCAGCCGCCTTCCCCGGTGGAAGGAAACGGTGGAACTCCGAACCTGGACGGCCCAGGAAACGCCTCTGCTGGCGCGCCGCAACCTGGAAATCAGGGATGCCCAAGGCAACTGCATCGTTGCAGCAAGCTGTCTGTGGGCTGTCATTGACATACGCCGCAGGCGTCCTGTGCCATTAAACAGGCATATCAGCTCTTTCCCGGATACCCCATGCAAAGAAACGGTGGCTCCGGTATCCATGGACATTTCGGGACTTCTGCCGATGATCAGGGAATGGACGGCGGAACGCCGGGATACGGATTTCAACCGCCACATCAACAATGCCGCCTATCTGGTCTGGGCTCTGGACTCCCTTCCGGACTCCTGGCTAAAGAACCACCAACTGACGGGAATTCACCTGCATTTCAGAAAAGAAACCCATGCGGGAGATTCCATGAAATCCCTGCTGTTCTTCCGGGACTCCCTCACCACCCACCACCTCATGCACGGAGATGAACTGCGGGCGGAAGCGGTATTGGAATGGAAAACCGCTGAAATCGCATAAAAAAGGCCCTATTGCTCGCGTTCCGTTCTTTTCCGGCTCCGGACAGCGGAGAGGGCTTCCGGAAACATTTGGCGCGTTTTTACAGATTTGAGGAGAGGATGAGGCGTTTCACGGGAGGGGACGAGGGGAAAAAGGGCCATGGCTTCCGTGGGGACGGCGTATTTTTTTCTTGCCGCTGTTTTGTTTTTGACCCATCCGGGCCGCCCCAAGGGGCTTTCCTCAGGCAACAGAGCCGCTCCGAAGTTGTTCCGGAGCGGCTCTGGAGGGTCAGGAGGAAGGCCTTTCGGGGGTGGGGGCCCCCTCCTTGTGTTTTCTTTCTTGTTAGAAGTCGTAGCGGTAGCCGACGCTTCCGTTCAGCGCGCTGGACCCGTCA
>OMBO01000621.1_pt1 | contig 20627 bp, 20 predicted proteins | sample 1644901 | NCBI WGS metagenome assembly OMBO01 (sample SAMEA103958144, study PRJEB25191) | human gut metagenome | reverse complement strand
TTTTCATATATCCTTTCATCGTCTTGGGTGTCATTCCAAGCATACAACTGATAGTGCCTATATCGGTGCCTGTAGTGAGCAACAAATATATAAAGGTGTTCTGTGCAAGTCTGAAACTCAACGAATGTTCCAACCCGGCATTTTTGCCCCATTTCAGCAATATGTTCCTGATTTCAGTGTCTTTCGGCAACCCTTTGAACACAAGCCCGCGATGGTTTGTCGTTTCGGGCAGCCATCGCATTGAAACCGCGGTCAACGGCACGGATGACTTCCTTGAATGCACTTCAATGGTTGTCCGGCCTTCAATAGTCTTTACGTCTTTCCATTTAAGTGAGAGGACATCGGCAGAAGACAAGTAGGTGAAAATGCTCAGCATGAAAGCCTGTTTGACTTGCGGTCTTGACATCACAGGGCAGGGTGTGTCCATCAAAGCCTTTATTTCGTCAACGGTCAGAAACTTTTTCAACGGCCGCTCCCTTGTGATTCGCCCGTGGATGTTCACGAAACGGAGAGGGTTTACACCTATTATGCCATTGGCTACAGCGTTGTTGAGAGTGCTGCTGAAAAGATATATGTATGTCCTTGCTGATGTCATGCTGATTTTTCCGAATTGTGCAGTATAGGACTTATGCAGGAAATCAACCAGTCCGTCACAATAGCTTTCGTCAACATCAACTACTTTCGTTTCCAATCCCCGGTAAGCATCTACAGCCTTTTTCATGCTTCTTATATTACAGGCAGAAGAAGTGTCACCTTTATCAAGGGCAATTTTCTCATATTTGTCAATAGCCTCGCCTATACACATGGTTGACGGCTCTTTGGTCTCTATGCCGAAACGCACGGCAAGCAATTCGCTTTCTCTTTCGGTGCGGACGGCTTCGGCTTCTTTCATCGTCCGCTTGTTTGCGATGATGTTTTTCTTGGATGCCTCGGGTAACAAATAGAGGTGGAGGGCTTCACGGATGCGCTTGCCGTCCTTGTAATAGTCAAGGTAGATGGACTTCTTTCCATTGTCTATCTCTTTGTATTTAAGGGTGATATGCGATTTTTGAACAGTCATATAAACTCTATTTTGTTACTATACGGTCATTTTTCAGATACAAAACTACAAACTATTTTTCAAAGTAACAAAATAGTCGCAAATAAAGTAATAAAATTAACCCGATTTAGCGAAAATGAGAACCAATTATCCTTCTTGAAAAATTATGTAAAACACTGATATATAGCTATGATACATTCCTTTTGTTTCTGATTTATTCCGATGGAAAACATATATAAAGATAATGGTGGAACATCTCCACATGGCTTTTGGCTTCCACGTCAAGCGTTTCATCCATCGTGGTACGGTTGACAAGAATGGGCACGTTGCCGTCCAGCACGTACACCTTTTTCTGTGCATCCGACACCATTGTCCTGGCTGTCCAGATGCTCGATACGCTGATGATGACACATCCCACGAGAAAGGCCGTGCAGATAATGCCCACCAGCCGTATCTTGTTTTCCAGATGCTTGATAATCATATCGGTTTATTGTCTTTTCCCGTTCAACATCATTACATATTCATCGTGCAGCATCGGCATGACTGTTTCCTGCAGTTCCGCAGCGAGAGCCCCGAACTCATCGGAAAAGACATGCACGTAATGGCCCAGCGTCATGACCTGCACGAATACCCACCAGATACCGCGTTTGCGCACTTTCGCCTTTTTCTGCAACTTGGCCATTTGCAGACGGTAGGTCAGGTAAGCGGCCAGCGGCGCTGCATAACGGTCGTCATACTCGAAGCCTTCGTCAAGGGCTTCATACTCCGGGGTAACTACATGGTTTTCCGGAACTTCGGTAATCTCTTTTCTCATGCGTTCATTCGCGTAGAGCAGGAAGCGTCCGTCCTTGCACCATTCTTTGATTTGTTCTTGTACGTTCATACTTTTTTATTTTTAAGGATTGTTGTTTATATGTTTTTTATCTTATCTCATGATTGCCCCGATACCGCCTGTCGCTGTCATCTTGGCCTGCTGTGCCACGCCTTCTCCAAAATTTCTCGTACTGAAGGCCGTGTCGCCCTCCGGTATCATCCACGCCGCAAGGTCAGGTACAAGGTTCAGACATTTCAAGGCTACAATGCTTGCCGCCATCAGATAACCGGCGGAGAAGAAACTGTTCTGCAGGTAGGCCGCCATTGTCTGCTCGCTGGCCGTGATTGCGGTCAGGTTTTCCACCTGGATGCACAGCACGATGTCGAAAAGGAGCAATACATAGAAGCCCACGAAGTAGAGCATGGCCCCGTAGAAATGTACCGTCAGGTAACGCGTCAGCCATTTTGCCCAGGAACCTTCCCATTTCGGCAGCAGAGAGAACGCCCATTGCAACGGGCCGAATATCGTCAGCATACCGAGCAATATCTGCTGGCAGTAGATCGTTGCCCACCAGCCTATGCGGAACACGACAAGGGCAATCAGCATGATGATTTTGTCTATTCCCACGACGACACCGGCCGTCAAGGAGGTGAACCACAGTTCCGCGGCATCCTTTTCCATGCTGGTCACTTCATCCACACCGGTCTGCTCCATGGTCGCCTCGATAAGGTTGGGGTCTGATGTTCCCGTGTGGGCGACATCCGCCTGTGCCTGCAGGCTGTGGTACATCGTGTCCCTTACGTGGATGAGCTGCTGCACTTCCTCGAACTTGTCCGCTATCTGTGTGGCTTCCGCCTCGTACAGGTCATGCGTGTACGAACCGATGCAGTTCGGGATGTAGGAAAGGAAGTCCAGAAAACACCAGTTGCTTCCGCTGCCGGCCATACCCGTGTCTGCAGGCGGATACCACCAGCAGAGAACGATGGAAACAGCCAGCGGCCTGAACAGCTTCATCACATCCAGCGGCTCATGCTTCACCATCATCTTGTAGGCCATGCCTGCCGCCATGACAAGTGAGAACAAGGCGGCCAGAGCCATGCACATCTGCAGTATCCACCAGTAACCACCAATTATTGCAAATGGGTAAAACCATAGGAAATCAAATATAACGAAATCGGTTAAATCCAACTGATTTATAGATAGTTATGAATGTGTGCCGATTTTTGATTAGACCGTTATATTTGCCTAAATTGAGATATTATCGTGCGCTTTTTGTCCCGTTTTTGTCCCTTTTGGATTTATCTTTGCAAAGTATGTAAGTGACTGATAAACAATATAGTAACAAATCCAAGAAACGGATAACACAGAAAAGAAAATGGGACGGAAAAAGAAAGAAATCAAAATGAAAGAGCCTGTCCGCATACGCGAAAAGAGGCTCAATGACGGCAATGTAAGCTTGTATCTCGACATGTATTACATGGGTGCAAGGAAGAAGGAGGGCTTGAAGCTCTACCTCGTGCCGGAAGTGAACGCTGCCGCCAAGTTGCAGAACAAGAACACGCTCAAGCTCGCCGAGCAAATCAAGGCTGAGCGCATCATCGACATCCAGCGGCACGGCCTTGTGAATTGGGAGAACGTGAAAAAGGGAAGGATGACGCTTGCCGCTTGGGTGGAGAAGTACACAAAGGATGAGAACGGCCTTACCCCGGCAAGCATGAGGTCGAAGCGGAACGCACAGGCAAGGGTGGAACAATACCTATTATATATAGGGAAGCCCAACCTTGGCTTGAAAGAGGTGGACAAGGATTTCTGCAAGGGCTTCATCGCCTTTCTGAAAACCTGCACATTCAACAACGGGAAGAAGACTTTGGGCAGTACCACCTGCCGCATCTTCATGAATCGCCTTGCCGCAGCCTTGAATATGGCAGTCCGCGAGGGGCTGATTGACAGCAATCCGTTCAAACTGTTGGACGCAAAAGAGAAGCCGCAAAAGAAGAGTGCCATCCGTGAGTTCCTGACCATCGAGGAACTGCGGACGCTTATTGCCACGCCTTGCCGCTATGACATCGTGAAAAAAGCATTTTTGTTTTCATGTTTCACAGGGTTGCGGTACAGCGACATGATGGCGTTGAAGTGGAACGAGATTCACAAGGCGGCTGACGGCAAGACGCTCTACATCGAGCATGAGCAGGTAAAGACCAAGAACACGGTGACGATACCGCTTTCAAACGAAGCCTTGAAGTGGATGCCCCGAAAGTCGAAAGACAGCGAAAGGGTGTTCCACCAACTCCGCATCACCTCTACAACAGTTGAAGTGGTGTTGGGTGAATGGATGCAGGAGGCCGGAATACAGAAGCACATCACCTACCATTGCTCACGACATACGGCGGCAACCTTGTTGCTGACCCTCGGTGCAGACCTCTATACGGTGAGCAAGATTCTCGGACACCAGAGCATCAGGATGACGGAGGTCTATGCCAAGATAGTGGACAAGAAGAAAATTGAGACGATGAACCTCGTGAACAATATGTTTGTGTAACCAATTAGGAAAGGATAAATATTATGAAAGTAGAAATCAAGGAACGGCAACTGACAGCCGGAAACCGCAGCCTGTATTTGGAGTATTACGAAACGGGCTTTCGCAAGAAAGAGAACCTGCACCTTTATCTAATTCCCGACGATGCGCCCCATGCGAAGAAGCTCAATGGGGAAACCTACCGCAAGGCGCAGGAGATACGTGCGCAACGCATCCTGAATCCTCCGACCTTTGAGAAGAAGAAAAAGACGGAGGACAACAAAACCGCCAAGACGATGACATGGCTCGGTTGGTGTGACGACTATATCCAAAGTGCGATAGACAGCGGCAACTGCGAGAAGATGATTGCACACAAGGGCGTTGTCCGCAAACGGATAGCCGCCTACCTGCAACGGATAAAGCAGACGAATGTCCTGCTGAAAGATGTGGACAGGGATTTGGTGAGCGGCCTGTTCGATTATATGCGGAGTTACCGCAACCGCAAACAAATAAAGACGAATGGCGGCAGACTGGCAGCTTATTCCCTCGTGCTGTTCGAGGAAACAGTCAAGGCTATTTTTAACAAGGCGGTGCGTGACGGGCTGATTGCGTACAACCCGGTTCAAGACCTAACAAGGGAAGAACACTTCCACGCGCCGGACAAGCACCGTGAATACCTGACTGCGGATGAACTGAAACGCTTTCTTGCCGTTGAACCGCAAACCGCAATGGAGCAGACCGTGCAGATGGCTTTCGGCTTCTCGTGCATGACGGGGCTTCGGCTCGGCGATATGCAGCACTTGCGGTGGAGCGACATCAAGGACGTGAACGGCGTGCAGATGGTTTCCATTATCCAGCACAAGACCAAGCGCCCCGTCACCGTTCCGCTCAACACATTAGCTTTGTCCTTGCTCCCTCCAAGACCGGAGAACGGAGAGGAAGGCATCATCTTCCCGTTGGTGAAGAAGCCCGACAACGTGGCGAAGTACGTGCGCCGCATCAAGGAAAAGGCAGGGATAGAAAAGGATTTCACCTATCACAGCAGCCGACATTCGGCGGCAACGCTGGCGATAACGGCAGGTGCGGAACTCTATTCGGTCAGCAAGATTTTGGGGCATGGCAGCATCGCTTCCACGCAGGTTTACGCAAAGGTGAACATGGAGAAGAAAGTGGAGGCAATGAGCCTGACGGATGGGGTGTTTTGATGAATAGTCATAGAGGCTTTGTTGAAATGGCATCCCTATATTCAATGATAACAAGGGGGTCACCAAATCATCGACCCCCTAAACCTATATTTTGAGGATAAGACTGCATACAAAATAATTTTCTGCAAAAACACAACCCGATGGTTGTTTGGTTTGGGATATTTATTGTACCTTTGCAATCAAGACAGGAAAAGGATGTATCTCAATGAACACAACGACAGATAAAACGCTTTCCGTGGCTTCGATACCGAAAGCGCAAGAGGTAGAAAAGGAACAGAATATAAAGGATTGGGCACAGTACTCTCAATGGATTGCCGCCGCCATGTCTAAACGGATGTCGGAACTTGGTTTGACGCAGAAAATGCTTGCCAAAAAGATGAACTGCACCCAGCAATACATATCCAAGGTGTTGAAAGGGAAAAAGAATATGTCGTTGGAAACCATATGTAAGATTGAAAACGCGTTGGGCATTGAGATTATCAAAGACCTGAATGAAAAATGAGTAACGAATAAAACAGGAATATGTCAATACAAAGTGAAGCGGCATTGGAAGCCGGACTTATCGCCACGCTTCGGCAAATGGATTATGAGTATGTCCAAATAGCCGAGGAAGATAATCTTCAAGCCAATTTCAAACAGCAGTTGGAGATACACAACCGTAAGCGGTTGGCAGAGCACGGGCGTACAGAATTTACGGATGAGGAGTTTGAAAAGATACTCATCTACCTTGAAGGAGGTGCGCGCTTTGAAAAGGCGAAAAAGCTCCGTGACCTCTATCCGCTTGACACGGCAGACGGCAAACGTATCTGGGTGGAATTTCTCAACCGCCAACAGTGGTGTCAGAACGAATTTCAGGTTTCCAACCAGATTACGGTGGAGGGCAGAAAGAAATGCCGTTATGATGTGACTATTCTTATAAACGGCCTGCCATTGGTACAAATTGAGTTGAAACGCCGTGGAGTGGAACTCAAGCAGGCATACAATCAGATACAGCGTTACCATAAGACTTCTTTTCATGGTTTGTTCGATTACATCCAACTATTCGTTATTTCCAATGGAGTAAACACTCGCTATTTCGCCAACAATCCGAACAGCGGCTACAAGTTTACGTTCAACTGGACGGATGCCGCCAATGTGCCGTTCAATGAATTGGATAAGTTTGCAGTTTTCTTCTTTGAAAAATGTACGCTCGGAAAAATCATCGGCAAATACATCGTGCTGCATGAGGGCGACAAGTGCCTGATGGTGCTTCGCCCGTATCAGTTCTATGCCGTAGAAAAGATATTGGATAAGGTGACGAACTCCAATGACAACGGCTATATATGGCATACCACTGGAGCCGGAAAGACCTTGACCTCGTTTAAGGCAGCACAACTTGTATCCGAACTGGACGATGTGGATAAAGTGATGTTTGTGGTTGACCGCCACGACCTTGATACGCAAACCCAATCTGAATATGAAGCCTTTGAGCCGGGTGCGGTGGATGGTACGGACAATACGGATGAACTTGTGAAGCGGCTGCACAGCAATTCCAAGATAATCATTACCACCATTCAGAAACTCAATGCCGCCGTCAGCAAAACATGGTACAGCAACAAGATAGAAGCCATACGCCACTCCCGTATCGTGATGATATTTGACGAATGTCACAGAAGCCACTTTGGGGAAAGCCACAAACGGATAATGAAGTTCTTTGACAACGCACAAGTATTTGGTTTCACGGGAACACCTATCTTTACGGAGAATGCCGTGGACGGGCATACGACTAAAGAGATATTTGGTAATTGCTTGCATCAGTATCTTATCAAGGATGCCATTGCCGATGAAAACGTGTTGGGTTTTCTCGTGGAGTATTATCACGGAAGCGAGGAAGTGGAAAAGGGCAATGCCAACCGCATGGAAGAAATCGCCAAATTCATCCTTAATAATTTCAATAAGTCAACCTTTGACGGTGAGTTTGACGCATTGTTTGCTGTGCAGTCCGTGCCAATGCTTATCCGCTATTACAAGATATTCAAGTCCTTGAATCCGAAAATCCGTATCGGAGCTGTATTCACCTACGCTGCCAACAGTAGCCAAGACGATGAGCAGACAGGAATGAATACGGGGCGATATGTCAGTGAAAGCACAGGTGAAGCGGACGAATTGCAAGCCATTATGAACGACTACAATGAAATGTTCGGCACTGCATTCACTACCGAAAACTTCCGTGCCTACTACGATGACATCAACCTGCGCATGAAAAAGAAGAAAGCGGATATGAAGCCGCTTGACCTCTGCCTTGTAGTGGGTATGTTCCTCACCGGATTTGACAGCAAGAAGCTCAACACGCTTTATGTGGATAAGAACTTGGAGTATCACGGATTGCTGCAAGCGTTCAGCCGCACGAACCGTGTGTTGAACGAGAAAAAGCGTTTCGGCAAGATTGTATGTTTCCGTGATTTGAAAAGCAATGTAGATACGGCTATCAGGCTGTTCGGCAATTCCAACAATCCAGAGGAAATAGTAAGACCTCCGTTTGAGGATGTGAAAAAGGAATATCAGCAGTTGGCAACGGATTTCTTACAGAAATATCCAGAGCCAAGCAGCATAGACCTATTACAGAGCGAAAAGGACAAGAAGGATTTTGTACTGGCTTTCCGTGACATTATCCGAAAACACGCAGAAATTCAGATATACGAGGATTACAATGATGATGCGGATGACCTCGGCATGACCGAACAGCAGTTCATGGACTTCCGAAGCAAGTACCTTGACATTCACGATACGTTTATCTTAGTTGATTCTGTTTCACCTGTAAAGTCGGGTGATGAAACACCGGGCGATGAGCGGTTAGAAGATGTGGATTTCTGCCTTGAACTTCTGCACAGCGACATTATCAATGTGGCTTACATCCTTGAATTGATTGCCGACCTTGACCCGTACAGTAATGACTATGCGGAACGGCGAAAGAATATCATTGATACTATGATTAAAGATGCCGAAATGCGTAATAAGGCAAAACTCATAGACGGCTTCATCCAAAAGAATGTGGATGAGGATAAAGAGAACTTTATGGCGCAACGGAAGAAAGCGGATGGCACAAGCGAACTGGAAGAACGCTTGAACCGCTATATCTCCACAGAACGAGAAAAGGCAGTGAACTCGTTGGCACAAGATGAAGGTCTTGCCACAGATGTGCTTGACCATTACCTGAAAGAATATGATTACCTGCAAAAAGAGCAGCCTGAAATCATACAAAAGGCTTTGAAAGAGAAGCATCTCGGATTGATTAAGACCCGTAAGGCTCTGACACGGATAATGGATAGATTGCGTAGTATAATAAGGACTTTTAATTGGGATTGAAATAAAAGATGGCAGCGATAAAAGTAATAAAATCTATCAGACTTGATTCCAAGGGTGTACGTGTAAAAGATGCAAATGGGAGTATTGTGCCATTACATAAACGACAAGGAGATATGGATGGCGCGTGTGCCGTTTATTCGTTAGCAATGGCTATGCTTTGTATGGGAGTTGTTACAAATGAAGATTTGCAGATATACAATTGTGCTGATAAACGAACCCGAAAGGGAAAGCTTCTAAGCCACTTTTTGGAAGAACAAGGGTTAGTAAGAAATGGTTATTCTTTTGTTACTATGGCAAAGGAAATAAGGGCTTCAAACTTTAATATCAACGCAATTAGAAAGAATCCTAAAGAATATGCTGATGTTATCAATGAAATAGCTGATTTTCTTGATGAAGATAATCCCGTTATAATATCAACGGAGTTTGGCAATGGTGCTCATGCTTTGCTTGCCATAGGATACGAAACAGAAGATAATGATGATAAAATAACGAAAATATTATGCTTAGACCCAAGTGAAGAAGCTCCATTATACACCTATTGGAACTGTATTATAGATGTTTCGCGAACAGGTGGAAAACTCGAATATCCATTTGTGTATATAACATCAACTCAATCTTATAAAGTAGCGTTGGGCGATATTTTGGTTTTACTGAAAACGGAGTGAATATATGGATAAGGTAAGAGAACCGGGTTTTGTATATATCCTCACGAATCCAAGTTTTCGTGAGGATTGGGTTAAGATTGGCAAAAGCGCACGTCCTGTTGATGTACGCTCAAAGGAACTCGATAATACAGCTGTACCTTTGCCGTTTGAAATATATGCTACAATCAGAACTATAAAATACAATGAGGTAGAAAAGCTTGTACATGAGTTAATAGACAGTCTTACAGATTTTCGCATTCGTCGAAATAGAGAATTTTTCAATGTCAATCCGCAAAGGGCACTGGAAATCTTTAAAAAGATAGCACTAACTATAGACGATGCGGTTATAACTGAATATACTGATAACAGACCTATTTCAAATAATAGTGGTTCGGTCGTTTATCAAGATGCACATAATAAAGACAAGGATTATACAAAATACTCCCTTAATGGAAATGGTGTTTTTGGAAAAGGTAAATTGGCTTTAGAGGTTATACGTTGTTATGTCCAAGAAAATCAAATTTGTTATCAGGATTTGATTGCCATATTGCCCAAGAAATTGATTAAAACTGTTAAAGAGGTTGATGATTGGAAACGGCAAACAAAAGACAAGAAGAAAGATACAAGGTGGTTTGAACATGATGTACTTGAGAGCTGTGATGGTGTCAAATTTCTTGTATCAACTCAACATGGCAAAAATAATATAGACAAGATATTTGAGCTTGCGAATAAATTTGGGTATGAAATTAAAGAACTAAAATAGATATGAGCGAAGAATTACAACAGAAACTCCGTGACCAGCTTTGGGAAGTCGCCAACAAGCTGCGTGGTAATATGTCGGCCAGTGATTTCATGTATTTCACATTGGGCTTTATCTTCTATAAATACCTGTCTGAAAAGATAGAGGCATACGCTAACAATGCCTTGGTGGATGATGAAGTGTCATTCAAGGATTTGTGGACTATGGAAGATGAAGATGCCGCCGAACTGCAAGAAGAACTGAAAAAGCAATGTTTGGAAGGTGTCGGCTATTTCATAGAACCGACCTACCTCTTTTCATCCGTGATTGACCGAATCAAGAAGAAAGAGAATATATTGCCAATCCTTGAACGGTCGTTGAAACGCATTGAGGATAGCACGTTGGGGCATGACAGCGAGGAAGATTTTGGCGGTCTGTTCTCGGATATAGACCTTGCTTCCCCTAAACTTGGCAAGACGGCAGAGGATAAGAACACGCTTGTCAGCAATGTGCTGTTGGCTTTGGATGACATCAAGTTTGGTGTGGAGGCATCGGAAGAAATAGATATTCTTGGCGATGCCTATGAGTATATGATTGGGCAGTTTGCCGCAGGAGCCGGAAAGAAAGCCGGAGAATTTTACACACCGCAAGAAGTCAGTCAGATATTGGCAGAGATAGTGTCTATCGGTCATGCACGGCTTCGCAATGTGTATGACCCGACTTGCGGTAGTGGCTCGTTGCTTCTCCGTGCGGCAAAGGTAGGTCATGCAGTGGATATTTACGGACAGGAAAAGAATCCGACCACTTACAACCTTGCCCGAATGAATATGCTATTGCATGGTATCAAATTCAGCAATTTTAAGATAGAGAACGGCGATACATTGGAATGGGATGCCTTTGGCGATACACAGTTTGATGCGGTAGTGGCAAATCCTCCGTTCTCCGCAGAATGGAGTGCCGCTGACAAGTTCAACAACGATGACCGTTTCAGCAAGGCAGGGCGGCTTGCACCGAAGAAAACCGCCGATTATGCTTTCATCCTCCACATGATATACCACTTGAATGAGGGCGGTACAATGGCTTGCGTTGCACCTCATGGCGTACTGTTCCGTGGCAATGCCGAGGGCGTAATCCGTCGCTTCCTTATCGAAAAGAAAAATTATATTGATGCCATCATCGGTTTGCCTGCCAACATCTTTTATGGTACGAGCATACCGACTTGCATCCTTGTGATGAAGAAATGCCGTAAGGAGGATGACAACATTCTGTTTATTGATGCAAGCAAGGAGTTTGAAAAAGTCAAGACCCAAAACAAGCTCCGTCCGCAACACATTCAAAAGATAATCGAAACCTACCGTGACCGCAAGGAAATAGAAAAGTACAGTCACCTTGCCACGCTGCAAGAGGTAGCCGACAATGATTATAACCTGAATATCCCTCGCTATGTGGACACCTTTGAGGAAGAAGAACCGATTGACATCAAAGCGGTAATGTCTGAAATCAAGGAACTGGAAGCCAAACGTGCTGAACTGGATAAGGAGATTGATGTGTATTTGAAAGAATTGGGAATTATATAATTAGATATAATCATTTGAAGTCGCAATCTGCGACTTCAAGATTTGTAAGCTATGGCTAAAGAAAGGGAAAAAATAGAGGGCAAAGCAAGTAAACCGGTCGCAAATTGCGACCAGTTACCTTTGGCTGCGGAACATCAGTTCTCCGGGCAGGAAGAGATTGCGCAACTTATTATGAATGTAAGAGGGATGCAAGTTATGGTTGACCGTGACTTAGCTATTCTTTATGGTGTTGAAACCAAACGTCTTAATGAGCAAGTTCGCCGTAATATTGAGCGGTTTCCTGAACGCTTCCGCTTTCAATTGACAAAAGAAGAAACGGATGAACTGGTCGCAAATTGCGACCGCCTCAATTCCTTAAAACATTCTTCGGTTATGCCTTATGTCTTTACAGAGCAAGGTATATCCATGCTTTCAACCGTTCTCCACAGTCAAACGGCTATAGCTGTAAGCATAAAGATTATGGATGCCTTTGTATCCATGCGCCGCTTCATCGCTACCAATGCCCAACTGTTTCAACGGCTTGAAACGATAGAATATCATCAGCTTGAAATGAAGCAGCATCAAGAAGTGACGGACAAACGCATTGATGAAGTGTTCAGACGGTTGGATGCGAATATTCCACCCATACAAGGTATTTTCTATGATGGGCAAGTGTTTGATGCATACCGTTTTGTGTCTGATCTGATGCGAAAAGCCAAGCGCTCAATCGTGTTGATTGACAACTATGTGGATGACACTGTACTTACGTTGCTTGATAAAAGGGGAAACGGGGTTACAGCAACTATCTACACACAGCGAATTAGTAACCAGTTCCAATTGGATGTTGACCGTCATAACGCACAATATTCGTCCATTGAAATAAAGCAATTCAACAAAGCACACGACCGTTTTTTGCTTATTGACGATGAAGTGTATCACATAGGAGCATCCATCAAAGATTTAGGTAAAAAATGGTTTGGTTTCACCTTGATGCGTGACATCACGGCAACAGAACTTATCAACAAAATTAAAGAGTAATAACTATGGCAGATAATAAAGAAAATAAAGTCCTTAATGTTCCGGCTTTACGATTTCCGGAGTTTACGGGAGAATGGGAAAGACACAAGCTATCAGAAGTTTGTTCGTTCTATTCAGGTGGTACTCCGTCTTCTTCAAAAAAAGAATACTACAATGGGAATATTCCGTTTATACGATCAGGAGAATTACATAAAGACTATACTGAATTATTCATAACCGAAGCTGGTCTTAGTAATTCTGCTGCAAAATTGGTGGAAACTGGCGACTTGCTATTAGCGTTATATGGCGCTACAAGTGGAGATATTGCCATAAGTAAAATCAAAGGAGCTATAAATCAAGCAATACTTTGTATTCGTACTAAACAAGACAAGAAATTTATAGAATCAGTTTGGAATAAGCATGTTGAAAGACTGCTCCAAACATATTTGCAAGGTGGCCAAGGTAACTTATCTTCTGACATCGTAAAGAACATCCCATTCTATTTTGCGAACAGTGAAGAACAAGATAAACTGGCAAAGTTCATTTCTTTGTTGGATGAGCGCATTGCCACTCAAAACAAAATCATTGAGAAATACGAATCCTTAATTCAGGCGATTATTTATAAAGCAAAGATAGATGGGATAAGTAAAGGTACATGGCGAAGAATAGACCTATGTAAAGTTTTGCAAGAGCGGAATGAGAAGAATGTTAATGGAAGAACAATCTGTTCTGTTTCTGTCAGCCAAGGGGTAGTGAATCAGATTGAGTATCTTGGACGTTCTTTTGCTGCAAAACAAACGAGCCATTATAATGTTGTCAAATACGGTGATATTGTTTACACGAAAAGTCCGACTGGTGATTTCCCGTATGGCATAATAAAGCGCAGCAACATTAGAGATGATGTAGCTGTTTCGCCTTTGTATGGAGTTTATATTCCTGTTAATGATAGTATAGGTGTGATTTTGCATTTTTATTTTATGCGACCAAGCAATGCCTTCAACTATTTGCATCCACTTATACAAAAGGGTGCAAAGAATACTATAAACATAACTAACGGAAGATTTTTGGAAAATTCCATCCCTCTCCCGATTTCAGAAAATGACACCAACACTATAGCTGGAACCTTGAAATCTATTCAAGAAAAAATTGAGATAGAAAAAAGTTTATTGCAATCATACACCAAAGAGAAAGAGTATCTGTTACGTCAGATGTTCATATAAACAACTGGCGTAGCAGATAACACTTTTGATTACAAAGCAATCTCATTATCTGTTTTTCAACAATTAGTTTGTCTGAATAGTTTTTGAGGAATGAGTATATTATGCGTTGCTTTTCTATCACCGGGAAAGAAAATTTTTTCTTCATAAAGTCACTTTTCTGCAAATTGAAACGTGTACTACCTTGTGCCAATGGGTAAACGGCTTTTCTAAATGATTGTGATGAAACATAGTAAGCCAAAAATGGAGGATATATTTTAGCTTCATCGGTTATATGAATACCAAAGCAAAAACTATTCAGATACAAAGGATAAGTTTCTCCCAAATATACGGCACCCATTCCAACTTCTTCCGGCGTTTCAGAAGATAACGTAAGAAGAATATCTCCATAACGGACAACTGATTGTTGTTCTGTTTCATTGATTTTCACCAAACCTACATCGGTTGAATCAATGATTTGATTCTGATAGACATTCATGTAAGTTATGAACGGATAGCCGTCACCAAAATCTTCTGCACTTTTCCCTGATAACCCTGAATATGATTGTCCAAAGTCGCCAAAAGATAATGTGACTTGCTGCGTTTCTCGTTCAATCAAAGTATCGCACATCGCCTGAATTAAGGATTTTCATAGTTATATTAAGGGGATTATCGAAACTGTCATTTCTTTGCAAAAGCCTAATACATTTATAAAAGATTGCCTTGAATGTAATTCATCCATATTGCAAGAAAGCCAAGTTGCAGAATATGGCGCTTCCCCTGTCTATGGAGCAACTGGTATAACAGGCTATACAGAAGCAGCAGATGTAAACGGTGAATCCATTTTGATAATCAAAGATGGTTCTGGGGTTGGTACGGTTAAGTATGTGACTGGAGAATACAGCTACATCGGAACTCTCAACCGCCTAATAGCAAAAGATGGCTATTATTTAAAATACATATACTTCGCCTTGCAAGGATTTAGTTTTGAACCATATAAAACAGGAATGGCTATACCACACATCTATTTTAAAGATTATGGTAAAGCAAAAATCTTTTGTCCGACCATAGAGAAGCAATCTGCTATTGCCCAAAAACTTTCTTCTACTGAAGATAAAGTGTCAGTTGAGAAGCAAATCTTATTTTACTACCAAGTACAGAAATCTTATTTGTTATCGCAAATGCTTATATAAACATTTTAGATAAAAGATATTGCCTTTGTTTATTAAGTATGAGTGCCAAAGATTGCTCATTCGACAATTTGTAAGCTAAATTTTCAAACACTAAAGCAATAGTTTTAAGAGTATTCTCATCTGGCAATACGCAACTATATGGCTGAATTTCGGTAATATAATGTCGTTTATGTTCTTCCGTAGAGAGTTCGAGCGATTTCAAATACTCATATGTGTATCTAAGGATAAATTTATTGTTTGCGGTGAGTATTTTAATCGCAGATGACTTTACTTTGAATGGAAATGATACATATTTACAGTCCAAGGTAAAATCATCAATTATAATGCAATCGCCTTTATCATAGATGCCGTCTGTTTCTGTTGTATAGCCAAGTATAAAAGCCTTATTAGCTGTTAATACAGGAATGAAAGTGTCATCGTTGCTATATTCTGCACTTGATACAATGTATCGTTGCGGTTGTTCAAAAGAAAGTATATCACCGATAGTTGAATTAAAGCCAAAATCCTTTCGGAGTTGCTTAAAAACTTTATGTCTTATCCCCTTAATTAGGGTTTCCAGTTTCTCAATGATTTTGTTCTGTACTTCTATACGTTTGTCGAGCAAGAATAATAGATTTGACAATTTGTCCTGCTCATCCATTGATGGAATACGAACTTTGATTTTTTCAATAGTTGCTTTTGATAAACTGGGAACACCTGATGCTTCATTATATTTTAACCAGTTTATTGTTTGGAATAAGCAATATACAAATTTAGGAAGTACATCGGTAAAATTATAAGTATAAAATAAGGTATCAACAGTCCAAAACTTCCCGTTGTAATATAATGGCTTATTGATAGTCCCTTTGCGACCAACAAATACAGACTCTCCATCATAAAGAAAATCATCTACTGAGGTCATATATCCACCTGTTCCAAATACAGGAATGTCTCCATTATGTAGGTGCTTATAATCACGACCATTTCCAATAGACAAAATCTCGCCAATAGCATATTCATCCCACTCCCCACTAAACTCCGGGAATCGCAAAGCCGGAACATCACATACTATATTTCTCTAATTATAAGAACCAATTATTTAGAAATCATGATTCATAAGACAGTTAGAGAAATTGCAGGAGCTTGGAAAGAGTACAAGCGTCCTTACGTGAAGCAGTCCACGATGGCTGCATATGTGTTAATTCTGGAGAACCACGTTCTCCCGTATTTCGGAGATAATGATTCTCTCCATGAACAGGCTGTGCAGACCTTTGTCTTGCAGAAATTAGAGAGCGGATTGAGTGTCAAAACTGTCAAGGACATACTGATAGTGCTCAAAATGGTGATGAAGTTCGGCGTTAAAAATGAATGGATGAACTATTATGAATGGGACATCAAATATCCTACAAGCCCATCGAGTAATGAGTTGGAAGTGCTTTCGGTCAATAATCATAGAAAGATTTTAGACTATATCCAAACGCACTTTTCCTTTACTGGGCTTGGCATTTATATCAGCCTTACTACAGGCTTACGCATTGGCGAGGTCTGTGCTTTAAAGTGGAACGACATCAATGTGACGGATGGAACTATAACGGTAAGCCGCACAATCGAGCGTATCTATATCATCGAAGGCGGCAGAAAACATACGGAGGTCGTCATCAATACACCCAAAACCAAGAACTCCTGTCGTGAAATACCCATGAACAAAGAGTTGCTTGCCATGATTAAGCCATTGAAAAAGGTAGTCAATGATGATTTCTATGTGCTGACCAACGATGAACATCCTACCGAACCACGCACGTACCGCAATTACTATAATAGGTTGATGGCAAAGCTCGGCATCCCCAAACTGAAATATCACGGGCTGCGTCATAGCTTTGCAACCCGTTGTATTGAAGCCGGATGTGACTACAAGACAGTAAGTGTGTTGTTAGGTCATTCCAACATTTCAACCACTCTTGACCTTTACGTTCATCCTAACATGGAACAAAAGAAACGCTGCATCAGCAAAATGTTCAAATCTTTGGGAAAGTAAGAGCGTATTTTATTTGTATAAAGCCCATAGGATTACGGTAATGCAACATATAGCCAGTGTTAGTATCGTGAACCTGAGCCATCCACTCGACAGCCAAATACCTTCATTCTTTTGGAGGTGTTTGGCTAACTCTTTACTGTGTTCCTCCAAAAGTTTCTTTTCTGCCTTGATGTGTTGGGCTGAACATTGGTTTACTTTAGCCAGTTCACAGTCATCAACCTTGGCATGGATGACGGTGTGCTTCTCTGCCTTGACAATGGTATTGCTAATACCGTCCACTATGTTGTCGGCACTTTCCTTGGCCGCTTCCAGAGCCTTGAAAGCCGCCCGTTCCCGTTGGACGGTGTGCTTCAAGCTGCCGTGTATGCCGTGCAGTTCTTCTTTCAGGGCACGGATTTCATGTAGCAGATTGCGAAGTCCAACCATTTGGCAATTGACTTCCTGCAACAGTCCGTCAAACTCCTGCAAGTCCTGTTTCAGTTCCTCTTCGGACATATAATTGGCAAGCCGCTCACGCAGGGCGGCGGTATCGGGTTGTTTCATATCCGTTGTTGTTTATTGGGTTTGTCATTTGCGTTTCATTCCTGATTTCTTCTGTGTGCCGAGCCTGCGCAAAGCCTCACGCGCACAACGGCGGGCAAATTCAATCTCGTCTTCCTCCGGGTCTCGTCCCCATTTGAGGTCGGACTGTGAGCCGCCTCCACCGCCGCCGGATGTCACCTCATAGGGTGACGCTATAAGGGTGAAGTAAGCCATCGCCAAGTTCTGCAAGTCCTGCCAGTTGGCAAGTTCTCGGTAGTCGAACTCATCATTGAAGAAGTCAAGCACCTTGTCGGGCAGATAGCGTTTGTAGGTCTTGCCATCATGCTCGAACTCCGTGGGCTGGCGGTTCGGCTTATAGTCCGTGTAGTCCTCGTAAACCGTGTTGTTCTGCCGTATAACGGGCTGTGGCTTTTGCTTTGCTGCATTGGGTACAGGCGGTTTCGGTGTCGGGCTTGCTTGTTTGGTTTTCTGTTTATCCTGTTCGGGATGCAGTTTCTCCCATGTCTGCCTGATGCGTGATGCGGTCAGGTTGCGCCCCTTTCCGAGTTCCGATGCCTTGAACCTTGTGTTGCCCTTGCAAAGCACATAGCCGCGTATCATGTCCTTCTTGTCCTTGCGCAGATGCAGTTCGTAGCCTTTGGCTGCAAGCCGTTCTTGGTAGCCATCCCATGACCACTTGTCAAGCTCACGCAAGGCTTCCATACAGTCGGCACTGACTTGTGGGATGTTCGTCTTGTGTATGTGCATGGCGGTAGTCCAGCCCCTTTGCCGGGCAACCTTTTCAGCCGCCCGTTGTGCCCGCAGGTGGATGGCGTGGTCGTTGTTGATGTTCCCGTTCTCGTCCACCCGGCAGACGACGGCATGGAGGTGCGGTATGCCGCTCTTGGATTCCTCGTGCAGCCATACGGAGGACTTGCTGCCCGATACGTTGGTGTGTGGAGAAACGACATTGCCGTCCTTGTCCCGTATTTCCTGTTCATCGAAAGCCGCCGCAAAGTCGTACCAAAGTTGCCGCCAGTCGTCCAACGTGAAGTTCTCGGTATGTTCCATCGCCGGACTAATCTCCATGCGGATGACATTGTTCTTGATGTTTGGGCGGTTCATGGAGGCGAACTTCATTTCCGTCCAGATACCCGTAGCGTCCATGCCCTGCGGCATGAAGTTGTCGCAGATGCGCGTTATCCTTTCGGGGTGTTTCTTGTTCCTCGATTCGCCCGACACATAGAGCATCGCCCTTATGCCGTGGGCTACCGCCTTTGCGTTGGCTATCATGCGTCGTCCTCCTTTGTTTCTTGGTTTGTCGTTCCTGCCGGATAGCTGTTCACTGTCTGCGCGGACTGCAAGAAGTCGGCGACATGGTTCGTGACATGAGCCACTTTCTCGTACCATTCGAGCATGGTCTCTTCGTGCCGGAACAGGCGTATCTTCTCGTTGTCGCTTAACCCGTGCAGGGCGTTGGCGAAGTTCACCATGTCCGTGCGGCAGGCCGCAAGCTGACGCAATCCGTCCAGTTCCCTGTCGGAAAGCCTTTGCCGTGGCTTGTAGCCGAGTGCCCTTGCACGGATGAAGTCGCTGCGTGTCATGCCGCATTGCTCGGCGGTGCTCTTGATTTGGGAAAGCTCCTGTTCCGTGACCTTGGTGACAACAACCTTGTCGCGCCTTATAACGGGCTTCTTTTGTTCCTGCTTCTGATTGGAAGTATCTTCTTCGTGTACCATAAACGAGAGTTCTTAAAATGGTCGTAAAACATTTACTACAAAAGGGATGGTGCGAGCCTGCGAGCGGCAAGGAAAACAGTCTGCCGGACTGTTGCGAGGGCGTCGGGGTGTTGCCGTCCGAAGGCGGTAATACCTCGGCATACCTCGAAACTGAACGCTACCGCTCCATGCCATTCCAACTGTCCGCTTGCCACAGCCAAAACAGACTGGTGCCAGTGGAGTGCCGGATAATGGAACAACGGAAAGTGTTATTTCGCACTATACCGTTGTCAGCTCGGCTTCTGACTGTTCTTATTCTTCCCTCTGTCGTGGGTAAAAGGGTTTGATGTAATGCCGCCGTCCGCTGTTTTCCACCCAAGTAGGCACGGAAAGGTCATCACGGATGCAACCCTTGAACGGCAGGTGTCGATAATCCCAATGTCAGTAAGTGTGGCAAGCAGGTTACGTATGCGCTTCCTGCCCATGTTCCACTGCGAAGAAAGCTGTTCCTCGGAATACTGAGCCTGACCTGTGGAAAGCATGAGCGGCCTGTGGAAGCCATTGGTTACACCGTCCGTTAATGCCATCCTTGCCAGCAGGTCGCCAAACAACGTAAAGTTGCCTGTTTCCCTGCCGTTGTCATCGGTCGTTGTTCCGCACAGCCATCGCATTGCACGGTCGGAAAATCTGAACGAGAACGAAGCAATCCCTGACGGGTACATGAAACTGTATGTTTCCTTGTCCATAAAATCTATGACTTTATAAATGTGATATTACTCTTGTTTGAATGGAATGAAGCCGTGCAGGTATCGGCATGGAAACACCGACTTGCTTTTTGTTGTTCCCTGCACGGTTTCACATTGCCGAATGGTGCATAAGCGGAAAGATATTTGCCGAAAGACACATATAAGCCAGTCAATAAGTCCTGTCCCGAAATAAGGGAAGAAAAAGAGGCTGCGTGAACACCAAGCATACACCTTCCACCTTTTGCATACGGTCACTTGTTTACTCCGTTGCCGTTAGCGTTGCCCGAAAACGGTTGTCCGGGTGCAGGCCGCTTGTCAAGGCTCGATACGGCACGGCTGATGTCCGTGGCGTTCACCGCAATGG
>OMBO01000618.1_pt1 | contig 20774 bp, 18 predicted proteins | sample 1644901 | NCBI WGS metagenome assembly OMBO01 (sample SAMEA103958144, study PRJEB25191) | human gut metagenome | reverse complement strand
GCAAAACCATTTTTTAGGTAAACCTTAAGTGGGACTAAGGTCATCCCTGTTCCTTTAAGATCATTTTTTACCTGGTCTAGCAGTTCCCAAATTTCAGGTTCTACAAAGAAATCATTCGTATCTAACTTTTTAATCGCATACGCAAAAGCATCTAACCTAATCAAACTTGCTTTGTGCTTAGCCAAAGTTCGTACTGAATCTTTGATAAACTCTTGCGTTACTTTTGTTCTAACATCTAAGTCAATTTGCTCATCCCCAAAAGTATTCCATAATTTCGACTTGCTTCCATCTGCAAAAGTAATCTCTTGATATGGAGCCTTGTCCTTTCTTTTATAGATCTGATCAATATCAGCCTTAGTCGGTCTTCCTTTTGGCCAGAACTTATTCCAATCTAAAAACAGATCTTTATATTTACTATTTTCACCGTTCTTCTGAAAATCTTGATAGTACTTAGAATGCTTAGAAATATGATTAATCATAAAATCAAGCATTAAATAATACTTTTCACCAAGTTTTTCAAAATCTTTCCAAGTGCCAAACTTGGGATCTATTTCATCATATCTAGTTGGTGAAAATCCTCGATCTCCTGTCGAAGGAAAAATCGGCAAAATGTGGATTCCACCAATAGCGCCTTTAAAATGTTGCTCCATCACTTCTGATAGATCATTTAAATTATTTCCCAGGCTATCAGCATAGGTGATTAACATCGTTTTATTTTGCAGTTTCAATCTTTTATTCCCCTCGCTTTTTATTATTAAGCGCTTACATTTATTACACTTATAGAATATACATAATTTGTCTTCTTGTAGCAGTTTTCATTTTTTTACATTATTACTTTCTAAGAGCTTATAATATAAGTGTATTTCACTATGTAAATTTTCATATGAGGGAATAAATATGAGAGTATCAATTACCGATGTTGCTAAAAAAGCACAAGTATCAATTGCGACAGTTTCACGCGTTATCAATCAAAACGATTATGTTGCACCAGAAACTAGAAAAATCGTTGAAGCAGCTATTAAAAAGACCGGATATCACTTACCCCAGCATCATCTAGCTAATCATACAAAAAACAAAATAATCGAGGTCATCCTTCCATCTGTTACTAATCCACTATATGCAAAGTTTTATCAAGAAATTGAGCGAAATTTAGCTGCCGAAAATTATTCCAGTTTATTAAAAATAGACAATGATCCGACACATACGTTAGAGCCATATTTGACAGCCTTAAAAAAGGGTAAAATAGCTGGAATTATTACTTCTTCAAATCTTCCAATTTCCGATCAAAATGCTAGCGACTTATTGCCAATCGTTTCATTCGACCGACATTTAAGTAAAGTTACTGTCCTCAAATGCAATAACTTAGATGGTGGCTATAAAATAGCCCAAAAAGTTTTAAGTTTAGGGAAGAAAAATATCTTAATTTTATCTGGGAATCGGGCTGATTTATATCCTCTTAATGATCGGCTTAAAGGGATGCTTTCGGTATTTAATCATTATAAAGTTAATGTAAAAACAACATATATTGATTTCGAGAGTTCAATGATGGTTAAAAAAATCCAAATTGCACAAATTATCGACTCACCAAAATTTGATGCAATTTGTTGTACTGATGACGTTACTGCCTTATTAGTCAAACAACATACGGATGAAATGAACTATCATCCCTTAATTACTGGTTTTGATGGAACAGATTTTATTCATAGTTTCTTTCCAGAATTAATCACTGTTAAACAACCAATTGAAGATATCACAAAACTAATGTGCGAAATTTTAATTAAGAAAATTCATCATCCTAGCAAACATTTTGAGCCAGAGTATATTTTTCCAGTAACATTATTAGATTAAATTGTTCACAAAAAAGGTAGCACCTTGATTAAAAAATCGAAGATACTACCTTTTTTATAATTCACGATTCGTTGGACCACGTTCAATTTTAATTCTAACAATCAAATGAACTAAGTTATAAAGCAGAGTAAACGCTAGTAAAATCAACCAAAAATACCAAAATGCATAAGCAATTAACAAAATAGCTGGAAAAAGGCCTAAAAAAACTGCAATTAAACTATCAGTTAGTTTCAGTTTCTTATTAAAAATTCCACTTCTCACTAATTGATATGACTTAAAGCCCAAGTATGTAGCTCCAGCTAATCCAAATAGTCGCAATAACAAATCAACATTCCAAAAGACACATACCATGCTTAATCCGATGTACAAGATCCCGATTACAACCAGTATGATTCGTCCTAACCTCGTAATAGCATGGCTTTCTTCTAAGCCTTGTTCTATATCAACAAGATAATAAATAATCGCACATAATCCAACTAGCCTATATAGCCAACCTAAATTCCTTAACGCTAAAAATATCACAATAACGCTTAGAATAATTCCGGCCACACCAAGAAGACGGTTCAATTTTCTATTCTTAACAATTAAGTCTGGCCGCATCCAATCATTCCTATCTAATCCTATAGCTGTCGGTTAGTCCCATCATGTTCAACCTTAATTCTGACAATCAAGTGCAGTAAATTATATGCCAAAGCAAAGATCAACAGGAACAACCAGAGAATATCTCTTGGAGTAAACGCCACAATTAAAGAAGCTACTACTATTCCTAAAAAAGTTGCTATCATGCTATCAGCAAACTTCAGATTTTTATTTTTCAGATCTTTACGCAAAACTGCATTAGTCTTAAAGCCTAAATATCCTGCACTTATAATGCCAAATGCTACAAGCAAATAATCTAGATTAACAAAAGCAAAAATAATGCTAACTAGTTCATACATTGTACCCAGAACAATGAAAACGATTTTGACCGTACGACTACTAATCGCATCGCTATCTTCCAGTATCTGTTCAACATCAATCCAAAAATAAAGAATAACTGCCACCACAATAAACGTGAGTAGCCAGCCAATGTTTTTTACAGTGAAAAAGACCATCATAACTACAATCAGCAAACTGATAAATCCAAAATACTTATCTTGCTTTTTTCTTTTTGCTAATTCAATCCATCTTTTATCGTCCATCTACTCACCTTCCCGTTTTAGTTGTCTAGATTTTACTATGAAATATTTGCTTTAACAATATTTTAATCATATTTTTATACAAATTGTGTAGTTTTCATTGTTGACAAGTGTAAACATAAAGATATATGATTACAAGTGTAAACGAAAGGAAAGTAAAAATGAACGAAAAGAATTTATCTCCTATTTCAGACAGTGAATGGGAAGTAATGCGTATTGTCTGGACATTAGGTGAAACTCATACAAATCAAATCCTAAAAGAACTTCAAGCAAAAAAGAATTGGTCAGACTCTACTATCAAAACACTAATTAGACGTTTAGTTCAGAAAGGCTGGTTAACTGCCAAGCACGAAGGACGACGTTATACCTACCCTGCTACTGTTAGTCAGACAGATATGATGTACAACGAAGCTAAATCCTTATTAAACCGAATGTGTGACATGCATAAGGGCGAAGTGATCTTAAAACTTTTAGAGGACTCACCTATTTCTAAAGGCGATTTAATGAAGATGCAAGAAGAAATTAGTCAAAAAGAAAAAACAGCACCGGACATGGTTCCATGCAACTGCTTAAAAACCGGCTCTACTATTTGCTAGGAGGACTTAAAAATGAATACTAGTCAAATCATCGTCTTAATTATCGGAATAATTTTAATTGGCTTTATTGTTTGGTGGTTCTTTGGCAAACATAAGGAAGCTACAGGAAGTGGAACTATTGTTAATGACGAACAAACTGCGACAATTGTAGTTAACGGTGGATACTCTCCTTCAACAGTAGTTCTAAAGAAAGGGATACCTGCACAAGTTAATTTTGATATGCGCGATTCTACTGCCTGTTTATCCCACGTTGTCTTTGAACAATTAGGCGTTAATAAAGATCTAACTAAACAAAAAATCACTACTGTCAATATTCCAACCGATAAAGCTAGCACTTATAACTTTGCCTGCGGAATGGACATGTTTCATGGAAAAGTAATTGTTAAATAAAAGAAAGGAACTACTAAAATGAGTATTTTTTCAAAAAAACAAACTAAAAAAGTCGTTGTTAATGCAGAAAATCATGGCTACAAGCCAGATGTAATTACTTTTAAAGAAGGTAAACCTGCACAAGTTAAGTTCATCCCTTCAGATAACATGGGTTGCATGAATGAGATTGTCTTCAAAGAACTTGGGATTGATAAAGTCCTTGATGGTAAAAATGAAATAATAGTTGATATTCCAACTGATAAGCCAGGCACTTACAATTTTGCCTGCGGAATGGATATGTTCCATGGAAAGGTCGTCGTTAAATAATGAAACTATCGAATATTAAACGCTTCTGGATCTCATTCATCCTATCTATTCCAATGCTCATTCAGATGTTTGCAATGCCATTCCATTGGATGATGCCAGGATATAACTGGATTGCGCTTATTACAACAACAATCATTATGGCGATTTCTGCTCTCCCTTATTGGAAAAGTGCCATTGCTGCTTTTAAAAAGCATAGTGCTAATATGAATACCTTAGTTGCTACAGGTACAGCAGTTGCTTACTTCTACAGTATCTTCGCAATGATTACTAACCGTCCTGTCTACTTTGAAAGTGCCGCCTTTGTTACTGTCTTCGTTCTTCTTGGAGACGCTATGGAAGAAAAAATGCACGACAACGCATCAAATGCCTTAGGAAAATTAATGGGCTTACAGGCAAAAGATGCTGAAGTTCAAAGAGATGGCAAGTTCGTTAAAATTCCACTTGATCAAGTTAAAGTTGGCGACATTATCCGCGTTAAGCCGGGCGAAAAGATTCCAGTTGATGGTGAAATCTTAGAAGGTGTTACAACGCTTGACGAATCAATGGTTACTGGTGAAAGTATGCCAGTTGTCAAAAAAGTTGGTGACACCGTTGTAGGTTCAACTATTAACAGTAACGGTACCATTACTTTCAAAGCCACTAAAGTTGGCTCCGATACAATGCTCGCTCAAATAGTTGACTTAGTTAAAAAAGCTCAAACTAGTCACGCTCCAATTCAAAACCTAACAGATAAGATATCCAATATCTTTGTCCCAGCCGTAATGATTATTGCTATTTTAACTTTCATTATCTGGTATTCTTTCTTGGGTGCAACTGCTGTAGAAGCAATGCTCTTTGCCGTTAGCGTTATTGTTATTGCCTGCCCATGTGCTTTAGGTTTAGCTACTCCAACCGCCTTAATGGTCGGAACTGCTCGTAGCGCCAAAATGGGTGTTTTAATCAAAAACGGTGAAGTATTACAAGAAGTTAGCGACTTAGATACAGTCGTCTTTGATAAAACTGGTACTATTACTGTCGGTAAGCCCGAGGTAACCGATGTTGTAGGTAATCAAAAACAAGTTTTAACCATTGCTGCTAGCCTAGAAGAATCTTCTGAACACCCGCTTGCTACAGCAATTGTCAAAAAAGCGAAAGCGGAAAAATTAACAATTGAAAAAGTTGATGACTTCGAAGCAATTGAAGGTAAAGGCGTTAAGGCTAACTACAATGGACAAACAGCCTTTGTTGGTAGTGATCGCTTACTAGCAGACGTTAATATTTCCCAGGAAATGACACAAAAAGCAACAGATTTACAAAATGAAGCTAAAACGGTTGTCTATATTGGTTTAGATGGAGAAATTATTGGCTTAGTGGCCATTCAAGATGTACCAAAGCCAAGTTCACGTGAAGCTATCAAAGAGCTAAGAGAACGCGGCTTAAAGACCATTATGCTTACAGGAGACAATAAAAATGTAGCTGAAGCTATTGCTAAACAAGTAGGTATTGACCAAGTGATTGCTGGAGTTTTACCTAATGAAAAAGCAATGCACATTAAGAAATTACAAGATCAAGGTAAAAAAGTTGCCTTTGTAGGTGACGGAATTAATGATGCTCCAGCACTCTCGACTGCTGATGTTGGAATTGCTATGGGATCAGGAACTGATATTGCCATTGATTCTGGTGGTATTGTCTTAGTTCAAAACGACTTGCGTGGCGTAGTTCGCGCCCTTGATATTTCTAAGAAGACATTTAACAGAATTAAGTTGAACCTCTTCTGGGCTTTAATTTACAACACAATTGGTATTCCAATTGCAGCTGGATTATTTGTTGGCTTAGGATTTACTCTTAGTCCTGAATTAGCCGGCTTAGCTATGGCATTTTCGTCCGTTTCTGTAGTTGGTAGCTCATTAATGCTTAATAAAACAAAAATTGCTGGTGAAACAGCTAAAGCATAATTACATAATCAAAAAGACCTAGTATCAATTTATAAATACTAGGTCTTTTTTTGTCTATTGTTCTTTATATTTATCAAAAAATTTTATCATCTCTTTGCCAAAAGCTGACATCCCACCCCATTCAAAACTTTCTAAAATCAAATTACACTGTTCTAAATGTGTTTCCTTTCTATCAGTATGATAAGCAATCAATTCTTCATAAAAAGTAAGCATTTCACGATAAAGAAAAAATTCAGGAATAACTTTAATTTGATGGCCTAGACTGATAAGTTCATTTGTTTCATTATATTTCTGCTCTTCAATTCCCTGCTTTAATACATTCAGTATAATCGCAAATAAAATTTCGTCTTGTCTTTCGACTTTCTTCTTTTTTAATGCTTTAACAATCTGCTTAATTATTTGCCGATTACTGTCAAAATCATACAAATCCACAAAATTCGCATAGACTGATAATTTATAGGTATCATATTCTGGCATCAGGAATATCTTTTCTTTTAGCTTATTTCTTAAATTAAAGTCAAAAGTATCGGGATCGTCCTTTTCTGATTCTAAAACACCATCAATTATCAGCATCATGTTTTTCTTCATATCAGCTTCGACATCTAATTTAGCAGCTTTTTCCTTAATTTTTTTAATTTGTGCTAACGAATTATCCGAATAATTCGCTTTGGTTATTTCTTCAAAAATGGCATTCACTTGATTTAATTGTTGCTGATGTGGATCAATTTCTAGTTTTTCAAAAAAATTTTTAACTGGGATTGCATTATGCGTCAGGAGCAACAATAAATCATCAGCAGTAATTCGGTGGACATTCTTTTCAACTTTAGAATAGTAAGACTGACTAACAATCTCAGCTGCAAACTCTTTCTGACTTTTATTTTGTTTTACGCGATATTCTTTAAGTAATTCACCAACAGTCATTTTTTCACCTCAAAGTAATTCGAATACGACTATTCTAGAAATGATTTTACTTTCTTGATATTATTAAATCAACATTAAATTTAAAGGAGTAATCAGTTATGAAAAGCTTTAAAATTCGTGGCGGACTTGGCGACTCAGCTGTAGTAAACCCTGACGTTAAATTACAAGACAACTTATACTTAGCTATTAATTCAAAATGGCTTGAACATGCAGAAATTCCAGCTGACCGTCCCATGATTGGTGGCTTCACAGAGTTAGACATCAAGATTAAAAAGCAACTGTTACAAGATTTTGATAACTTTGCTTCTAACGACAAAGCACTTCCTAAGATTGCAAATCTAGATAAAGCTGTTCGGCTTTATCAGCTTGCACTGGACTTTAAGCAAAGAGACGCAGATGGAGCTAGACCTATCCAAGCAGACTTACAAAAACTCACTTCTTTAAAGAATTTTTCAGATTTTGATAAACATGCTGTTAATTTAGTTAAGGGTGCACTTGCTTTTCCTTTCACTATTAACACTGATGTTGATATGAAAAATACAGCTAAGAATGCACTCTATTTTGACTCACCAGCTACATTCTTACCTGATGCTGGAAACTATCAAGACTCATCTGCTGATGAGTTATTAGCTATTTTTGAAAAACAATCAGTAGACCTTTTAAAACTAGCTGGCTTTAATGAAAATGATAGTAAAAAATATGCCGCTAATGCGATTAAATTCGATAAACTCTTAGCCAAATATAAAAAATCACAAGAAGAATTAAACGATATTGCTGGTATTTATAATCCCTACTCACTCTCTGACTTTAAAGCAGCATTTTCTAACTTGAATATTGAGCAATTACTTAATGACCTACTTCCTAATTTACCTGAAAAGGTAATTGTAATTGAACCTAAATTTTTACAGCACATTAATAAACTTCTCAATCCCGATAACTTTGAGGAACTGAAGAGTTGGCTTGTAGTTACCTTCATTAATCAATATGCTACCTACCTTTCTCAAGAATTTCGTGAAGCAGCTTTTACTTATGATCATGCAGTATACGGAGCAAAAGAATTAAAAAGTCAAGCCCAGCATGCTTATGGGATTGCTAATAATATCCTAGGCGAAGTCATTGGTCTCTACTATGGTCAAACTTACTTTGGACCAAAAGCTAAAGCAGACGTGGAACAAATGATTAGAAAAATTCTTGCAACTTACAAAGCAAGACTTCAGACTAACGACTGGCTTACACCATTTACACAAAAGCAAGCTCTAAAAAAACTCAATGCAATTACATTAAAAATTGGTTATCCTGATAAACTTAGCGACCTATATGATCAAATTCAAGTATCATCAGATAAATCATTATATGAAAATATTATTGCTGCTAATCAAACCAAAATTATTCATAATTTTAACCAATTAAATGAACCCATTGATCGAACTCTTTGGGGAGCTGATCTTCCAGCAAATGAGATCAATGCAGGTTATAATCCAACAAATAATGATATTACTTTCCCTGCAGGAATCTTACAAAAGCCTTTTTACAGTCTAGATAATACACTAAGCGAAAATCTTGGCGGCATTGGAGCTGTTATTGGTCATGAAATTACTCATGCTTTCGATCCAAATGGCTCTAAATTTGACGAAGTCGGTAATATTCGTAATTGGTGGAGTGACGAGGATTATGCTAAGTTTAATGAATTGTCTCAATCTGAAGTCACTTTATTTGATGGTATCATCTGTGGCGGAATTAAAACAAATGGTAATCTAACTGTCGGTGAAAATGTTGCTGATTTAGGTGGCCTTACAGCTGCAGTAGAAACTGCAAAAAAAGAAAATGGTAATTTGCAAGAAGTCTTTCAAAGTTGGGCTAAAATTTGGCGTGGTAAAATGACGCCTCAAGTTAGAAAAACGCTTATTGCCTACGACCCACATGCACCACGAGAACTTAGGACAAATGTTACGGCTCAATCTATTGATGACTTTTATACAGCTTTTGATATTAAGCCTGGCGATGGCATGTGGCTTGATCCTGAAAAACGAGTACATATTTGGTAATTAAAAGTTTTCATCATAAAGTAAGTTTTTGTAAGAAGTCTGATAAATTTACTTTATAAAGTAAATTTTGATAAAATTAAGGTAAAATTTACTTTACGATGTAAAGATATGAAACCTGAGTTAATTAACAGACCGCAATATTTAAACAGACTAATTGATTTTATTGCTACAAAAGATTGTAATTACTGGTCGCTATGAAGACGATACAATAATTGATGGTATTCCTATTATTAACATCAAAGATTGGTTACTAAATTAAAAACGCAAAAAAGACTGAATCTAGAGATATCAAAATCTCGATCCAGTCTTTTTTAGTTAGTCTAATTTTTCACCCATTGCTTGTTCACGCTTAGCTTCACGTTTTCTAAGCCATGGTAAAACGAATCCTAAACCAAACAATACTACAACCGTAATAATGTTCATCCATAATTGGTGAGTAAATGCCTTAGTACCTACTGCAACGTTTTGAGGAATAAATCCTAAAGTTGCACAGACAAAGGTAAAGAGTAAGCACCAACCACCAACAGTTAAAGCACCAGCCTTATTTTTAATAAAGACATAATCTGAGTGATACTTATCTTGGTGCATTCTCATTGCCACAAAGGCAAAGAATACCCAACAAGTCTTATATGGTGAAATAATTCCGTTAACATTCAAAAGCCAGTTATAAATGGTATTAATGTTAGGTAAAGTTCCAGTTAATAATAGCAAGAATAAACTAAGTCCAACGGTAAATGTGTATGAGTGAATTGGACGGCCGTTCTTATTTTTCTTAGTAAGCCACTTAGGCATGAACTTGGAGCCAACATCTCCAGCAAAGACACGACTTGAAGCGTCTAATAATACAGCAAGTTGAGCCATCATGAAGATTGCTTGTACAACTGCAAAGATATACATTAACACCTTACCTACACCTAAACTTTCACCAAGCAATTGGAAAGCGTAGTAAGGACCGTTCATTTTGAAGTCATGTGGAATGTGGTGGGCATTAAAGAACATTGCTAAAGCTAATGTTCCAAAAATCGTTAAGAATCCGGTCATAATGGCAAGCATCCACATTGCCTTAGGAAAGTCCCTCTTCGGATTCTTCATTTGCTGTACATAAGGCGCAGCAAGTTCAGCACCTGACATCGCAAAGATCAAAAGACCAGTAGTTGAGAAGTAATTCAAACTAAATGAAGGCTTAAATGCACCCCAGTTAAATGGCTGAGTTGCAATATGGTGTCCATGCATTACTGACCATGCAGCAAGCAAGACAAAGAGCATAGACATAATAAACATTGCTCCCCCACCAATTAAAGAAAGAATTTCTAGTGAATTACGAAGCTTATTTTCTAGCAAAATAAAGATCAAAATGATCACAAAAGTTAAGATTCCGAACCAGAAAGTCGACATCTTCTTGTCCAAGCTATTGTTACCAAAGATCATCCAGCTAAAAGAAACAATAACTGAGTTTGAGACGTCAACGATATAAGGCACACTTTGAACCCAGTACATCCAAGAGGTCCAGTAACCTAAAGTGTCGTTTGTACTTCTTCTGACCCAAGAAGCAAGCCCACCATCTTGATTATCAAAAGTCAAACTCATCTGACTACTAATCAATGCGTAAGGAATAACATAAGTAAATAAAAGAAAGATCCAAGAAATTACAACTGAAAGGCCTTGGTTTTGAAATGGATAGAAGATATTTTCAAAACTAATAATCGTTACAAAGTCAATCAATGCAATAACAGGCCAACTCATATAGTGCTTTTTATTCGGTTCTAAATCATTTAAGACATCTGGTTTATCCAATTTTCAATTTCCTCCAAAATTAAAATATTTATCTAAATCCAAGGTCTTAAATTTGGAGGCTTCAAAACTATCATTAAAGTATTCAAAATCACTTGTAGAAATCCTTTATAAATCGTTATAATTTATGCCGTAGTCTTCTTGCAAATAAAATTGCGTACAAAAACGTTCGCACAAAATTATAAGGATTTATAAAAATTTTGCAAGTCTATTTTAGAAAATACAGTAGGAAAACAAGGTGATTAAATGAATTTTCTAAAAATTGCATTAAGCAATAAACTTAAAAATAATGATTTTAATTCATGGCAAACTACTAATTTGAATAATAATCCTCAAGCTAGTGAACTTGCCGCTATTGTTTTAGCAGAGGGCGACCAAAATAGCCTTAAAACTGCTCAAGATCTACAAAAAACTTCTGGCCTTGGAATTCCTATTATTAAAGTTTCACATGAAACAATTTCTAATAATGAAAAAGAAAAAATAATTGATGCAGCAAATAAATATACGAAAAAAATGGTGCCAGGCTTTTTAACTGACCTAGTTAATTTTGCCGAAGATCATCCAGTAAGCTTCACTACGCCTGGCCACCACAACGGCCTCTATTATGAAAAGCATCCCGCTGGTGTTGTCTTCAACCGCTTCTTCGGTAAGAACCTAATGTTTGCGGATACTAGTGACACTGTGCCCGAACTAGGCGACACTATGACGCACGAGGGAACACCCTTAACTGCTGAACAAAAAGCTGCTGAAACTTATCACGCTGATAAAGTTTATTTTTGTACTAATGGTACAACTAGTGCTAACTCAATCTGTGCTAGCGCACTTCTTACAAAAGATGACCTAGTTCTTTTTGACCGCAACAACCATAAATCACTTTATAACAGTGCCCTAGTTATGAGTGGAGCTAAACCAGTATACATTCCAACTGACCGAAATGCACTTGGTCTAATTGGAGAAATGGATCCTAACTTTTTAAGTGAAGAAAAAATTAGAGCAGAAGTCGCTAAAGTTGATCCTGAAAAGGCTAAAGCTAAACGTCCATTTAGATTAGCAATTATTCAATCAGAAACTTATGATGGACTTTTCTACGATGCTAAATGGATGATTGACAAGATTGGCAAGCTTTGCGACTACATTTTATTCGATTGTGCTTGGGGTGGCTTTGAACAATTCGTGCCAATTATGAATCACTTATCTCCCCTCAATTTGGATTTTGGGCCAGACGATCCAGGGATCTTAGTAACGCAATCACTCCATAAGCAACAAGCAGGAATGGGACAAGCTTCCCAAATTTTGAAAAAAGATGCTCACATAAAAGGTCAAAAACGCTATGTTGATCATAAGCACTTTAATCATGCTTATCTTAAATTCGTCACTTCCAGCTATTCATATCCCCTCTATGCTTCCTTAACAGTTAACTCATACTTAACAAGTGGTGAAGGCAATAAAAAATGGTGGGATAAAATATTGCGGCTAGGAATTGAATGGCGTAAAGAACTAATTAGAAAGTCCAAATTATTTAGCCCACTCGTAATTGATAATTTTGAAAATATCAGTACTGATGACTTAGCCACAAATGAAAAATACTGGAACTTAGAACCAAATAATCTTTGGCATGGCTTTAGTAAAATTGCGACCGGTCAAGCAATGATTGATCCGTTAAAGATCACAGTTGTCACTCCTGGCATTGATGTTAAAAACGCAAAATATGAAGCTGTAGGAATTCCTGGTCCAGTAGTAGCAGAGTTTTTGATGGAGAAGCGAATTATTCGCGCAAAAGATGATTTATATTCACTTCTCTTCTTACTTACCCCAGGTGATACAAAAGCTGAATTAGATACATTGCTGAATGCATTTTTAGAATTTGAACAATACTATAATGAAGATGCACCATTAGAAAAAGTATTACCAAAATTGACTAAAGTATACGGCGATCGCTACAAGGGTTATACTCTAAAGCAACTTTGCCAAGAAATGCATAATTATTACCGGGGAAATAAAACTTTCACTTTGCAACAAGAACTATTTGCTAAGCCAAATATGCAAAATTACCCAATGACGCCAGAACATGCTGACTATCTTTTTATGAAAAATGAAAGTGAGCTAGTTAACCTAGATGATGTTAAGGGCAGAATTGCGGCCGAAGGTGCACTTCCTTATCCACCCGGCGTCTTTATTGTTGCACCAGGGGAAAAATGGAGCGATATTGATCAAAAGTACTTTGAAGTTTTAGTAGGAGCAATTGAGCGCTTCCCTGGCTTTGTACCTGAAATTCAAGGCGTCTACTGGGATCAAAAAGCAGATGGTAAAATAAGAGTACAAGCAGAAGTATTAAAGGAGAATTAACTAATGGTTTTATCTTGGAAAGAAAACTTACCAACAGAATTAAAAGAAAAAGTCGATAAAGTCGACAAAATGATTGAACCTCGTTTAGAAGAAATTGACGAGCAAGTCTTTTACAACCAACAACGTGTTTTAGGCCTATTTAGAAAACACCGCGTAGGAGAAGAAGATCTAGTTCCTTCAACTGGCTATGGTTACGATGATGTTGGTCGTGATAAACTTGAAGCAATGTATGCTGATTACTTTAAAACAGACGACGCTTTGGTCCGCCCACAATTTTCTTCAGCAACACATGCGATTGCCGTTGGTCTTTTCAGTATGCTTCGCCCTGGTGATACTCTTTACTACTTAACTGGTATGCCATATGACACAATTCAAGAAGTTATTGGCTTAGCAGGCAACAAACCAGGAAATATGAAAGAATGGGGCATTGACTTCAAGCATACTGACTTACTTGATAATGGCGAAGTAGACTATGAACAAGCCAGAAAAGATTTACAAGATCCAAAGATTAAAGTCGTAACTATCCAGCGTTCTCTTGGTTACGCTGTACGTGCAAGTTTCACCATGGAAAAAATCAAGAAAATGCTTAAGTTTATCAAAGAAGTTCGTCCAGACGTAAAGATCTTCGTTGATAATTGCTATGGTGAATTTTCTGAAACTGAAGAACCAACTTTCTACGGTGCCGATATGATGGCGGGATCTCTATTTAAAAATGCTGGTGCTGGTATTGTTAAAGCAGGTGCTTTCTTAGTTGGTAAAAAAGATCTAATTGAAGGAGCAGGATCTCGCCTTAATGTTCCAGGCTCTGGTAAAGGTGAAGGCGCTACTTGGGGTTATTTAAGAGATATGTATCAAGGCTTCTTTATGGCACCCCACACTACTGGTGAAGCCTTAAAAGGTATGATTTATACCGCTGCACTTTGCGAAGAAATGGGGATGAAAGTTGCTCCTAAGTGGAATGATCCAAGAACTGATATTGTCCAAACCGTAACTTTTGGTGAACCAGATTCAATGGTTAAATTCTGTGCCGCAATTCAACATTATTCACCAATGAACTCATTTGTTGATCCTATTCCATACCACCAAGATGGTTATGAAGATGATGTTGTTATGGCTTCTGGTAGCTTTACTGAAGGTTCTACAATCGAATTATCTTCAGACGGTCCTCTTCGTGCCCCTTATCGCCTTTACATTCAAGGTGGTTTATCCTATGCTCATGATAAGATTGCGATCACTCATGCAGTAGAAGAAACTTTCTACAAAAATAATTAATCTTAATCAACATATCTAAAACGGTCAGTGAAAAATCACTGACCGTTTTTTATTTTCCCGACAAAATTAATATAAAATCATTTTCTCTTTGGTTTCTTCTACAAATCCGCGACTACCGTATAGTCTTTTTGCTCTGATATTTGTAGAAAAAACTTCTAAAAATGCTGGACGTTTTAGGTAAGGAATTGCAGTATCTAAAAGTTTACCTCCTATACCCTTTCCTTGATATTCCCTTAACACGTAAATATAGCCTAGTTCATTCTTCCTAAAAGCAACAAATCCTACTACATGACTGTCGACTTCCGCTACATAAATTGTTTCTGAAAATAGTTCTTCTTTGTATACTGCCCTTTCAAGTGGAGCATATAAATCAACTGCATTACCCACAATTAATTCTTGCATTCTCGCTTCATCATGTACTTTACATAATTGAACATAGTTTGTATTTTTATATTTTCTGATAATTACTTCTTCTGACATAACTAACCTAATTTCTATTTGAAACATCAGGAGAAATAAACTCCTGATTAACGACTAAATTGGCTAGCTTTTCTACGTAATCTCATTTTTTTACCCGCTTTCTGAATTTTTAGCAATATTAGCAGATAATTAAATTAGTGTCAATATTTAAGTAAAGATTAATCTATCTTTGCATCAATTAAAAATCTTTGTTAGGGTGGAATGTATACTTTAAATTTTTAAGGAGGATTTTTTCGAGTTAATCTAAATGATTTAACTCATGTTATGAAAAAAGAAAATCAGAATAATACAAATAATATTAAAGAAAAAAAGAATTATAAAAAAGCACCTCTCATGCCTATTCATTTACGAGTATTTATGGCTGTCTTATTAGGTCAAATCGCCTGTGGCTTTGCCTTAGGTATTTCTGGTACAGCTCTTTCTAACGCTAGTAAATATATCCAAATTAATGATCTTTGGACTGGATTAATTGGTGCTGGATCTTTAATTGGACTAGCTGGCAGTATTCTAATTGGGCGTTTATCAGATAAGATTGGTAGACGGAAATTATTAATGCTCAATATGTATATTTTGGGTACTTTATCTCTACTGCAATTACTAACTAATAATCTTCCCACTCTTTTTATCATTAGAATTTTAATTGGATTAATGATTGCCGTTGATTATACCGTTGGGAACGCTCTTTTAACTGAGTGGCTTCCTAAAGGAGAAGACAGCAAAAGGCAAAGCCACTTGCTTATCTACTGGACAATTGGATTTATTGCTTCATATATAACAGGTACTTTTATTAGCGGCTTTGGCTCACATACTTGGCAAATAATCTTAGCAACTGGGGCCATACCAGCTTTTATTGCCGCTATTTTCAGATCTATTTTTCCTCTACCTGCCTCCCCAAGCTGGCTTGCAAGCCGTGGTAAAGTCAAAACAGCTAATAAAGTTATTAAAAAGCATATGGGACGTAAATGGGGCATCCCTAAGAAACTCAAAAAGGCTAAGCCAGTCAAGGAAGTTTCCTGGTCAATATTATTTTCCGGGAAATATTTACGTCGTACTCTAGTTGGTGGACTCTTTTATGCTTGCCAAGCTTTTGCATTCTTTGGTATCAGTATTTTTCTTCCAATTCTTTTACAAAGTATGCATGTCACTGACCAAAAGGTTTCTGGGATTATCTACAATGGTGGTATGTTTATCGGCGTCATTTTAGGAATCCTACTTTTTAACAGAATTAGTCGTCGCGCATTTCTCATCAGCAATTTTTTACTTTCAGGTATTCTAATCGGCTTTTTAGCTATTGACAAAAACCTTAATTCAAATATTCAACTTACTATCTTTTGTATTTTTGCAATTATCTTATCTTCTGGTTTAGTACTTGATTACCCATATCCAACTGAACTATTCGATATTAAGATTCGTGGAACCGGCGTTGGAACTTGTATTACTATAAGCAGATTTGGTGCCGCAGCAGGTACCTTTTTATTGCCAATTTTGACTAATCAAGGCGGTGCAAGCTTATCAATGCTAATCTGCGCAATTGTTCTTTTGGCTGCCTTTATCATCTGCTTAATTTGGGCACCTGAAACCTCACCAAAATTTAAGCAAAATAATTGATTCTGTTCTACTTTTTTCTAAAATAAAAATAGAAAGAGTCAGGAGGGATTACTATGGTAAAAATGACAATAAGCCAAGACGCAATTAACTTTCTTAAAAATCGTGGTTATGATAAACATGAAATAATTTTGATTGTTGATGGTGGTGGCGGTGATTATTCAATTGAAGGTGGATCTTGCAATATTGGCATGGATTACTCTCTAATTTCACTAGATACAATGAAACATGATTCACGCTATTCAGTAAAAATAGAAAATAATGCTGACTTTGAAATTTATACCTCCGATTATGATTTAGCTTTTTTAGGCGATAACTTGGTTCTAGATATCCACGATACTACCTTACGCCTTCGTAACGATTCTGGCATTTTAACTGGTGCTGTTAAGATTGCTAAGGCAAGCTTTCTTGCCGAGCAAGCTAAAAAAGGTATTATAAGTCAAAAAAATTGTTAATTAATAGTTTTACTCTCAAATATAAATTTGAGAGTTTTTATTTACCCTAATTTATAATGATTTTTTAGTAAAAATGTTATATCATTAAAATCAATAATTTAGAAAAGGACATATTGCTATATGATGCTAATTGTATTTTAGTCTCAAGGGACTAATTTACTTTCCCTTGAGAAAAAAATTAAAATCTATTTTCTTAAGGAGAAAAAACAAAATTGAATAATACTGACGAAATCGAATTTTCACGTGTACGTAAACTTGTCTCTCACTATGCTGTTTCACCCGAAGCAAAAGACAAAATTCTAGTTCAGCCACTTGCCACTAAATTAGTTAAAGCAACTGCTTTACTTGATGAGACTGCAGAAATGGTCTGGATTTTAAATCATGGATTACACATACCCTTTATTAGTTCAGATGCCTTGACTCCTATTTTAAATAAGGTAAAAAAAGGTTTTATCTTAAATCCAGCAGAATTAGAACAAGTAGCAGACTTCATTAGAGTTACGCGTCTATTAGTGCGCTTTTTTAACAAGCAAAGAAATAATACTCCAATTATTGCAAGTTATTGTGATACTTTAACTATTCTAGACACACTAGAAAGCGAAATTTATAATGCTATCGAACGCGGACAAGTTGCAGACAAAGCTGATAAAGATCTTGCTAAATTGAGACAAAGACGTGCTAAATTAAGTACGACTATTCAGGATACGCTACAAAAATATTTACAAAACAAAAAATATCAAACGATGCTGCAAGATTATCAGATAATTCAAAAAGATAATCATTATACCCTCCCGATTAAAGCAAGTTTTAAACATACTTTTGGTGGAAGTATTATCGATCATTCTAATAATGGGAATACAGTTTTTATAGAACCCACTAAAATCGTGCATCTTACCCAAGAAAAAGCAACTGTTGAAAATCAGATTTATTTAATTGAATCTCAAATTTTAGGTGATTTATCAGCAAAAATTTATCAAGAATTATCTCAACTAGAGGCAAATCTTAATATTATTATCGACCTAGATTGTATCTTAGCTCGTGCAAAATACTCTCAAAGTATTAATGGTAAACGACCATTGTTAAATGAACAAAATCAACTCCAATTAAATGAAATGAGACACCCTCTTTTATCTAATCCTGTTCCTCTTTCACTTAATTTAGATTCTTCTAAGCGTGGCTTGATAATCACAGGTCCTAATGCAGGTGGAAAGACTGTCACTCTAAAAACAGCTGGTTTGGCCATTGCAATGGCAGAATTTGGACTATTCTTACCAAGTTCAGGGATTTGCTCAATTCCAGTAATGACCGCTATTTATACTTCAATCGGCGATCATCAGGACTTAGATAACTCTCTGTCTACATTCTCTGCCGAAATGAAGCAAATGTCTTATATTGTCCAACATGCAACAAAATACAGTCTAATTTTATTAGATGAATTAGGCAGCGGTACAGATCCAAATGAAGGTGCTGCCCTTGCTATTGCTCTGCTGCAGACATTACAGCTAAAAGGCAGTCTAATCTTAGCAACCACTCACTATAGTGCAATAAAAGACTATTCTACTAAGCATCCCACTTTCATCACTGCAGCTATGGACTTTGATCTAAAGACACTTGAGCCAACATATAAGTTACTGTTACATCAAATAGGAACCAGCCGTGCTCTATGGATAGCTGAAAAGAATGGGATGCCTCAAGAGGTTTTAACGCAAGCCAATAATTTCTTAAATACTGGTAAATTTCCTTTAAATCAAAGCAAAATTAAATTTGCAAATAATCAGAAAAAAATCAAATCGACAGTTTCTTTTAAAAAAGGTGATCGTCTTAAAGTCCCGGAGTACGAACAAGATGTTTTATTCTATCAAAACTCGGATCTTGCAAATCAAATCATTATCTTTGTTAATAAAACTTTTAAGACAATACCAATTAAGGGAGCTAAGCTAGTTAGAAAGGCAAAAGATCTTTATCCAGAAGGTTACAATCTTGACCTATTATTCATACAAGATTGGAAAGAATATAAATTAAACAGAGATTTAAATCGTGGCTCTAAAAAAGCCTGGAAAAAATTGAAAAAAATAGACAAACTTAGATAATAATATGAACCCAGAAATTCGGACAAGAATTTCTGGGTTTTATTTACCGGCTCCTTTTACTTTGCAATTGTGATAATTTTTTTATCGACTTGAATTTTATTTTCCTTAGCCAATTCTTTTAACTTACGACTTAAAGTTTCTGGCGTAATGCCCAAATAACCAGCTAGGTCTTTTTTCTTAAGATCTAGCTTTACTTTATTTATACCTTGTTTTTTTGACAAATCATTCAAATACGCCATAATTCTTTGCTTAGCATCCATTGAATTGCGACGCACTGTATTTTTCTCCGCAGTGACTAATTTTTGACCAAAATCATTGAGTAGACTTAAGGCTAGATCTGGCGTTTGACGAACTAATTTTTGAAAATCATTCCGTGTCATCGAACACACCCAAGCATCAGTAGTTGCCTGAATAAAATTCTCACGAGCGCTAGTCGAAAATAAATGTTCTTGGCCTTCAGAATCACCCTTATTCAGCAAGCCTAAAATCGTCTCTTTACCATCTTCATTAAGACTATAAACTTTAGCCTTTCCCTTATCCATGACAAGCAGCCCGTCTTTTCCATCAAAGGGTTGGCGAATCAAACTGCCTTTAGGAAAATATTCTTGATGCGTCGAAATGGTAACTAGCTTTTTTCTAAGTGATTCTGGTAAATCCTTAAATAAAGTGGCATTACTCAAACAAGCAAGTGGCGAATGTTTTGTCATTTTACATACTTCTTTCTTGATATAAATCAATTTTATTATATCCTATCTTTTTATAATTAACTTGTAAGCACTGATAAATGAATTTTCAAGCTTTTCGATTTATGATAGAGCTGAAGTGTTACTTAAAAGAAAGGATCGTTATTATGACAAAATATATTGCTCACATTAACCCATTAAATGCAGAAAAAATTGGTTGTCAGCCCCATGGGACAGCTGAATTTACCGAAAATGGCGATCAACTTCACATTAAAGTAGAAATGTTTGATACACCAAAGAATATCGAACACTGGGAACATTTCCATGGCTTTCCTGATGGTAAAGTCGCTCAGGCTGCAACTATGGCTCAAGATGTCAACCACGACGGCTTTGTCGATTTACCTGAAACTGAACCAGTATCAGGAACTACGATGGTGCCACTTGATGCGGATCCTGCCAAAATGAATATTCCTAACAATACTTACCCTGTCGCTGACAGCAATGGTTATTACGAATATGAAATTGATGTGCCTTTGACCGAATTACAAGAAAACTTCAAAAAAGCTTTCAGCAGCACCGATCTTCAATTAGATAAACGCGTAGTTTATGTCCACGGAGTTCCTGAGAGCATTAAATTGCCGGACACTGTTAAGGGCTGTGTAATGGATTATGATACTCACACTACCTTGCCAATTGCCGCAGGAAAGATTGAAAAAGAAGATTAATTAGATAATTAAAATTAATTGAATATTTATTCTAAAAAGCTGTTACTAATAATAGCTTTTTATTTTTATGTGTTTCATTGAGAGAGTATTAATTTTGTCGATACATTCA
>OMBO01000588.1_pt1 | contig 22220 bp, 25 predicted proteins | sample 1644901 | NCBI WGS metagenome assembly OMBO01 (sample SAMEA103958144, study PRJEB25191) | human gut metagenome | reverse complement strand
TGATTTAAAGTTTTACCAGTAAAAAATAAGTGCCATTTGCTATAATAAAACTATAACAAAGAAAGGACTTTTTATTATGAAATTTAAATTTAAAGGAATCAATTATTACGAGGACTCAGAAAACAATTATGTCGGTGCCACAAACACTTGCTCAATCGTCAAAGAATTCGCTGATTTCCAAGCAGCTATTGACTATGTTGCTGAACACAAAGGATTCTTGATTGCCGAAGACGGAAAAACTGCCTTCAACGTTTTGACAATTACTGAAAACAACTAAAATATTTAAATGGTCCAAAAAAATCACTGACAGGCTTTGTCAGTGATTTTTTTATATCAATTAATAAAGTTCTAAATAGTTATCAATTTCCCATTGCGATACGAATTGTGCATAGCTTGCCCATTCAATGCGTTTCGCTTCAACAAAGTTAACCAAAACGTGTTCTCCAAGCGCTTCAGTCACAATTGTATCTTCACGCAATGCTTTAACGGCATTGTGCAAAGTAGATGGTAAATCTGTAATACCATGTGCTTTACGTTCTTCTTCTGTCATTACGTAAATATTTGATTCGATTGCTTCTGGCGCTTCCAATTTATGTTCAACACCATCAAGACCAGCTGCCAATAGAACAGCCAATGCAAGATATGGATTTGCTGTTGGGTCAACCGCACGAAGTTCAACACGAGTTGACAAACCACGTGAAGCAGGTACGCGAATCAAAGGTGATCTGTTACGTCCAGCCCAAGCGACATAAACGGGTGCTTCATAACCAGGAACCAAACGTTTATATGAGTTAACAGTTGGGTTTGTAATTGCTGTAAAGTTATAAGCATGTTTCAAAAGTCCAGCAATAAAGCTATGTGCAACATCTGAAAGTCCCATATCTCCTGTTGGATCAGCAAAGGCATTTGCACCATCTTCTGTAAATAAAGACATGTTACAATGCATCCCAGAACCGTTGATTCCGTGAACTGGTTTTGCCATAAACGTTGCATGTAAACCATGTTTACGCGCAATTGTTTTAACAACAAGCTTAAAGATTTGAATATTATCACAAGCTTTCAAAGCGTTGGCATATTTAAAGTCAATTTCATGTTGACCGATTGCTACTTCGTGGTGAGAAGCTTCAACTTCAAAACCAAGGTCTGTCAATACATTTACGATTTCACGTCTTGTGTTTCCAGCGAGGTCAGTTGGTGCAAGGTCAAAATAACCACCTTTATCATTCACTTCAAGTGTTGGTTCATCATTTTCATTAAGTTTGAAAAGGAAGAACTCTGGTTCAGGTCCAAGGTTAAAGCTCTTGAAGCCCAATTTTTCCATTGATTTAAGGTTACGTTTCAAGACACCGCGTGGGTCTCCAGCGAAAGGTTCACCTTCTGGAGTGTAAACATCACAAATTACACCTGCCACTTTACCATACTCATCTCCCCAAGGAAAAACAATCCAAGTGTCAAGGTCTGGATAAAGATACATGTCTGATTCATTGATACGAACGAATCCTTCGATTGATGAACCGTCAAACATCATTTTGTTTTCAAACAATTTGTCCAATTGTTCATCTGTAGCTGGAACTTCAACGTTTTTAAGTGTTCCAAGAATGTCTGTAAACATCAAACGCAAGAATTTAATATCCTTTTCTTTGACGTCGCGACGAATGTCTGCTGCTGTGATTGTCATGCTTTACTCTCCTAGTTAAATTTTCGCTGTAAACTTAGTTGACAAATAAAGTAAACTAAACTTACATCCGCGGTTGGGTAAAATGAGTGGGATCAGGAGTTCCGAATCTACCTTGTTGGGCAAATTCGCGTTCAAGTGCATGGTGGACTTCTCCGATAGATAAAGTTTGAGCCTTCTTAGCATCCCTTTTGGCATAAATTTCTTTGATATCTGCAATATTATTACCTTCTTGCAATAAGTCAGCAATATCAAATAGAGCATCTATGTCATTGAGCGAATACATGCGACGATTACCGTCACTTCGCTCCGGGAAAATAAGCTCTTGCTCTTCGTAATAACGAATCTGCCTTGCGCTTAGGTCAGTGAGTTTCATGACAGTTCCTATTGGAAGTACTGCCATAGAGCGTCTTAATTCACGTTCTTTCACCAATTCTCGCCTCCATGCCTTTCATTATAGACCTTGTTATTAGCAAAGTCAAGTTTTAATGTGAGATTTTCTCACATCGGTTTATTTTATTTGAAATATTTTATACAATTTCATCCAATAATCTTTGACAACCCGTCTTAACAAGTTGATAAGTTTCTTGGAAATCGCCCGTGAACCATGGATCTGGAACACCTTGTTCTAAAAGCATCGCGATTTTTTGACGCGTTCCTTCTGGTGCCATTTTTCTAAGATTTTCTAAATTAGATTCATCCATTGCGATAATTTTATCAAATTCATAAAAATCTTCACTACTGATTTTTTGACTTCCCTTGTGAAGATCAAAAGCAATCTTTTGTTCTTTTAGTTTTGTTTGGGTTCCAGAATGAATTGGATTTCCATGCTCCCAAGAAGAAGTTGCTCGCCTTTCAATCAAAAAATTTGATTCATTTCCTGCCTTTTCAACTAAATCTTTCATGACAAATTCTGCCATTGGGCTACGACAAATATTTCCTAAACAGACAAAAACAATCTTTTCCATTACTTCCTTACTTTATATCATTTATAAATTAACTAATTTTGAGCATTTATTCTATTATACCCTATTTCACAAGATATTACTGACAGAATTCTAAAATGAAAAAGTCTGCCAAAATTTGACAAATTTTTTTACTGACAGACGAACTAATCTTTCTGCTTAATTTTTTTCTTTTTTTCCTTCAATTTTTTATAAATTTTATTGTTATCTACCAAAACTTTACTTTCATTATTTTTAAAAGAATTTTGGAGTTGTTCAACCTCCCGAAAAATATCACTTTTAGGTTGAGGGGCAGGTGTAATTACTGACATAAGTTCTCCTTATCTTTCATTCGACTTATCTCTTAATCGGAAACAATTATTAGAAAATATATAAACCAAATAATGTAGTATTCTTTCGCATTAATTCCCTTTCACTAAAAAAATACATCCATATAACCGATTTCTTTTGCCGCTTCATCAAAATTTGTCACCAAAGTCAGTCCTTTTTCGGACAATAGATAAGCTTGGTCACAGAAATGTTCAATTTCCTTGAGATTGTGTGAGGTTAATAAAACAATTTTTTCTTGAGCGATTTTTTTCACTTCTTCATAAACTAGGGCTTTTTTGGAAACGTCAAGCCCACTGAATAGCTCGTCAATGATTAAAATATCACAGTCGATAGAAAATGATAAAATTGTCGCAAAAAGCTCTTTCATTCCTAAAGAAAATTGGCCAATTCTCTTTTTCGCAAATTTATCTGCACCAAAAGTAAGACTTAACTCTCTTGCTCTATCCTGTTCACTATTTTTCAAAATTTTAAAATAATCATGCATTTTTAAACTTTCTTCAAAAGATTCTACATCGGGAAGATAAGCGACACGCCCATTTTCTATTTCTCCTTGAGAAAATCCAATTTCTCCTGAAAGAATGCCGAAAAGTGTACTTTTCCCAATCCCATTTCGTCCAATCAGACCGTACAAACCATTTTCAGAAATCTCAAAATTAAGCGGAGCAATGTCTGGTATCTTTAAATTTTTTATTTTTAATATCATGAGATTCTCCTTGTTTTTTGATTTTTAATAATGAAGACAGAAATGAGCAAAAATAATACACTTAAAGAAAGTAGATAGCCAGCCCCGATTAATATAGAATATTTTCCAAAAAGAGCACTAGGATTTCCAAAAAGTTTTAGAGGTTCAAGGTAAGAAAATGGCACAAATCGTCTAATTGAAATTATCCAAGGAACATCTCCTATCATCGAGTATCCCATGACAAATAGAGCTATAACCCCAACAACAACCATACTCCGTTTTACAAAAACAGAAATCAAGGCACCTAATGAAGCCAAGAAAAAGATGACAAAAAACAGATAGAGGATACTTCCTAAATCCAAAATTCCATTTGGAATTGTGAGATTAGTCAAAGTAAATCCTGTTTTCAAATCCGAATCACCAAGATAGGCGGGATAATTCCATGCTCCAAAACCATTCACCACCCCAATTACCAGAAAATAAATGATACTAGAAATAATAATCCAAGCAAAGGTCGCTAAAGTTCCAGATAAAACTTTTATAATTAAATTTTTCTGCAAATCAATTCCCGCAAATCGATAAAATCTGTTTTCTTTTGATTCATAACTAGTGGCGACAAGGATTGAAACCATGGAAGCAAATAAGACAATGAATAGACTACTCGTTAAAATTGGAATGAACTGCTGATGAAAATTTCCAAAAGCATGAGATTGCATGGTAGGAATTACTTCAAAATCTAACTTTCTCTCTTGAACTGTCTTGATATACTTAATTTCTGCTTTCAGGAATTTATCTTGACCAGATGATGATTGGTTACCATATTGTTTAAGGAGTAATTGGTCAACTTCTTTTTGTAAACGATAATATCCATTAATATCATTGGCATTTATAACTGCGATTTGTTTTTGATAAATGTTATCTTCTTGCAGATAGTAATTTAACGAATCATTCAGATCAGCAAGCTCTGCTTTCACTTTTGTCGTTTTTAGAATATCTTTAGTATTTTTGATGTTATCCTGAACTGATTTTTCAGTAGTCTGGACCTCTTGAGGGAGTGTTGTAGTATTATCGCCAACAATATCGCTAAACGAAATTGTTGTATAAATACTGTAAACAACAATTAGAGAAGAAATCAAAGCTAATAAGTACCTGTTTCTTTTGTTTAGAATAAACTTTTTTAATTCAAATTTGAAGTATTTCATTAGATTTACCTCACTATAAAAAGACCCGACTGGGTCTTCTCCAGTTATTTCAAAATTTACTGTTAATAAACACTATTGATATAATTATTGGAAGTAATGCAAACACTCCAAGTAAGACCAGTAACCAATGAAATGGAATCAAACTCCTCTTTTGAGTACTATTTTTACTTTTAGAAAGAATGATTAAAAAAACGATAAACCAAATAATATAATATTCTTTCATTTCTCTCACCACCAATCAATAGCTGGCATATGTGCAATGGTCCAAGTACATATAAATTTTTCCTGAATTTGGATGTTGGTTTATCATATCTGCCGCTTCTGAGAAACGTGAATGAAAAGCAAGCGTTCCGGCAGCTAGTATAACAGCAAGTACAGCGTCAACAGGACCTGTTTCCAACCCTACCGCAGCAATGGCACCTATAACCCCCACTGCCCCTTCGGCCGTTGCACATTTACGAAATGTATCTCGCATCAATGTACCACTAGCCTTTGTATTATATTTCCAAAGAATTCCCACCGAAATAGGGCTTGCAGATACTGAACGTAGGCGTGGGTTTTGAGGAACACCTGATACAATTACTTCATCAGAAGTATAGATTTCACCAGTTTGAGGATTTTGATAAATTACCTCCGACTCTACTTCTAAATCTAGAGTGTCATTTTCACCCAAAGTTTTATAATTAACTAACGTAGCTTGTTGTGGCATTTCGGTTGTAATGATATCTGCATTAACTACAAGCGGAGATAACGCTGACAAGACAACCACCGAACTCATAAGACTTGATAAAATTTGTTTTGTTTTCATAATTTACCTCTTTCTGCCCAAATTCAGAAAGAAATTATCTTTTCTGAATCAAGCTGATGATATTTTTCTCATGTTGAGAGCTTCCTTTCATTTTTTACTTTGTTTTCTTGGCTGCGCTCAGTAGCTTGCGAATTTGTCCATTGGTTTTTCCTTGTTTGTTTTTATTTTTGTCTCCTTAACTTTATTGTAGCACCGATTTCGAAAGCACAAAAAAAAGATTCAAATTGAATCTTTTCCTAGAATATCACTTAACCATTGAGGAAAATTATAGTTTTTCACATATTTATCATAGAGTTTTTGGTAGGTTTTTGCTAAATTTATACTTCCTTCCCAATCAAAAATTTCGATGACCTTTTTCATGCTTTCAATTCCCAGAAGTCGTTCTTCGCCTTGACCATAAAAAATACAATAATAACCTTTAGTAAAGCGATAAATCAATCTAGAATATGCGTCTTTTTCATGACAATATGCTTTGACCAGAGCCAGACATTCTTGCGCTTCCTTTTCTTTCCCTTCTTGGATACAAGTCACTGCTCCGCGACAGGCGATTTGACAAATAATTTTGCGATAACGTGTACGATTGGCTAACCTTTGATGATGATGGCTCAAATCTTGAATAATCGCTTTTATCATTTCTGACGAAAATTGCTCAATGGTATCTGACAAAATGAGAAGTTCATAAAAACTAAATATTTCAATTCCTAAAATAAAAGAACTTAACTCAACCACTTCGTTTTCTGTCAACTTTTCTAAGCGTGCTTTGGCACAAAGAGCAATCAAATGTTCGCCAATTTGCTCACATTGCCAGGCAATATCTTTTAGTTCTTCAATATTATTATTCGTTGCCGCTTGGTCAATTTTACTAAATAATTCTTCGTAAAAATTATGTTTAAAATTATTAAGATAATAATCATATTCAGAAAGTTCCAGGTGAAGAAATTCAAGTAAAGCATCAATTTGGTCAAGATTTAAATAACCTTCCCCACTAAAAAAACGAGAGAGGCTACTTTTAGGAATTCCTGTTTTTTTGATAATTTCATTTTTCGTGATTTCTTTAGCTTCACAGAGTTCTTGAAGTTTTAAACCATAGTATTGATTGACCATTTGTCTTGTCTCTCCAGTCGCAACTTTATGGTCATATTATACACTTTTCTCATTATTGTTACAACAGCGATTTTTTTGTAATATAAAAAAGCTTGTCAAGCTCTGACAAACTTTTTTACTGACAGATACTAACTGTCAATCTTCTTCATTGTAAACATAACCTAGGTGTTCATAGGCTCTTTGGGTCACCTTACGTCCCTGTTTAGTTCTCATCAAAAATCCTTTTTGAATCAAATAAGGTTCATACATATCCTCGACCGTTTCACGGTCTTCGGCAATATTTACCGCCAAAGTTCCAATCCCAACAGGACCACCGTGGTACATTTCAATCATTGTGCGGAGAATTTTTTGGTCAATATAATCCAAACCAGCGGTATCAACATCAAGAATAGACAAGGCCTTATCGGTAATTGCTTTATCCACTCGGCCATCCCCCATTATTTGAGCAAAATCACGCACTCGTTTAAGTAAACGATTGGCAATCCGCGGAGTCCCTCGACTACGTAAAGCAATCTCTAAAGCGGCATTATCAATAACTTCGACTTCAAAAATATCAGCTGTTCTTTTAACAATTTCTTCTAAATCACGCTCTTGATAATACTCCATATGACTTGAAATCCCAAAACGGGCACGCAATGGATTCGAAAGCATTCCAGCTCTTGTTGTTGCCCCAACTAGAGTAAATGGCGGCAAATCTAAATGAACCGAGCGTGAACCATCACCAGAACCAAGCATAATATCAATGTAGAAATCTTCCATAGCGCTATAAAGAACTTCTTCAACTTGCATTGGCATCCGATGAATTTCATCAATAAATAGCACATCACCAGGTTCCAATTCATTCAAAATCGCAACTAAATCTCCTGGCTTTTCAATGGCAGGACCCGCTGTTTGTTTAATATTAACTCCCAACTCATTGGCAATGACAAATGCCATTGTTGTCTTACCAAGTCCCGGAGGACCAAAAAGTAGTACGTGGTCCAAAACTTCTTCACGCATTTTTGCTGCTTTAATAAAGATTTCTAATTGTTCTTTGACTTTATCTTGACCAATATATTGATTAAAAAATTGCGGACGTAGAGATTTTTCAATACCGTAATCTTCTTCCATTGGCTCTTTGTTTAATATATCGTTCATCTTATCTTGTAATTCTCCTTTTAGAGATGATTTTTGATGACTTATGAGAAGCTGTCAGTAAATTTTACTGACAGAAAGACTTGCATGACTGTTTTTGATGTCTGTCAGTTCTTTCTTCAAACTTTTTTATTTCATCATAAGTTTTAAGGCTGATTTGATATATTCTTCGCTGGTCAGGCCTGTTTCTTGAGCTAATTTTTTCTCAATTTTCTTCAATTCTGTTGCTTTATAACCCAAAGCTTGTAGCGCTTCAATCGCTTCTTCCAAAGCAAGATTGCCAGCAGGTCCAGCATCAAGAAGAGAAATACCTACAGTTCCTGTCGCATCAAATTTCCCAGCCAAATCAAGCACCATCTGCATGGCTGTTTTTTTACCAACTCCTGGGAATTTAGTTAAATACTTGATATCACTATTGTCAATAGCAGTGATTAAACCTTCGTTATCAGCCGCCGCAATGATGGCCAGAGCTGATTTTGGCCCAATCCCAGAAACGCTGATCAGACGTAAGAATAAAGCTTTTTCGGCTTCGTTAACAAAACCATAGAGACTGTGGGCATCTTCACGAATGACTTGATGAACATAAATTTTTACTTCTGTGTTCATCAAAGCAGACCAAGCGTAAGGGTTAGCTACACTGATAAGATAGCCAATTCCTGCTACATCAATTACAATATTTGTTGGGGAAATTTTTACTAATTTTCCATTAAGATATTCAAACATTTTTTTACTTTTCTAATTTTTTTGATTGACAAACTCCCTTATTCAAGTCTGTCAGTAGTTTTTATCTATTTTTTTACTGACCAACTTCATCATTAATCTGTTTAGTCACTTTTTACTCAAAATCTTTCCACGAAGCTGCTTTTGAACGATGCGTTTCTTGGATTCTCCGGAACATTTTTTGAATGTCATCCCCTGAAAAATGAACAATCGTTGGCCGTCCATGCGCACAACTATAAGGATTTTTACAAGTTGCTAATTCTGCGAGTAAAGCTCTAGCTGATTCGGCATCAAGGGGATGATTAGCTTTAATTGAACTTTTGCAAGCAACCATTGCAGCTAAATCATGACGATATTTTTTGAGTGAAAATTCTTTTGATGAGAGAATAATATCAATCATTTCATTAATTGATTTCTCTATCTCGGTTTCTTTTAACCAGATTGGATGTTCTCTTAAAATGAATTGATTTTCTCCGTATTCTTCTAAGAAAACACCGGCTTCATGCAACAAATCTTTCTTCTCGGCTAAAACAATAAAATCATTTTTGGGTAAAGTGAACAAATATGGTGCAAGTAAAATTTGTTGCTCCATACTGACCTCACCAATTTTATCTTTCCAATACTCATATTTGATTCGCTCTTGAGCCGCATGTTGGTCAACCAAATAAAGTCCTTCTTTGGACTGACAAAGTAAATAAGTCGCATGCAATTGTGCCAAGTATTCAAGCTGCGGAAAAGTTGATGACTGACTTATCTTTACTTCATTATCAAAATCAATTTCAAAGTTGCTGACAGTATTTTCTAGACTGTTGTCAGTAATTTCAGTAGTACTTTCAACAGTTCTGTCAGTCATTTTTTCACTGACAGCATCTGTATTAAGTTGATTTTCTGTAAAATTATCAAAAGTTTGTTCAGACGAATCATTTGAAGCTTGATTTTTATTGATTTTAAAAGTTGCCTCTTCTCTGACATAAAAATCTTGGCGAACATTATCATAATATAAAGGATTATTTTGCAAAGGAAGTTCCGTTTGAACAGAAAGACTCTCCTTTTCTTTAGCTCTTCCTTGCAAATTTTCCAAAGCTTCTGGAATCAAAACACCTTCTGATAAAGCCTCATCAATTGCTTTAGAAATTAAAGCCATCAATTCACGCTCTTTAGACAAACGCACCTCTTGTTTTGTCGGATGAACATTAACATCAGCAAGTGTTGGGTCAATTTTAATCGATAAAATAGCAAAAGGGAACCGTCCCACCATCAATCGATTGCCATATCCTTCTAAAATTGCCTGATTCAATAAAAAGTTTTTGATAAATCGACCATTTATTAAAATCGTAATATAATTACGATTAGCCCTTGTCAGCTCTGGTATGCTGACATAACCTGTTAGTTCAAAATCTAAGTCTGAGCCCTTGATTTGACGCATTTTTTTCGCTGTCCCTATGCCATAAATTGCAGCAATAACCTGACGTAAATCACCATTTCCAGCCGTTTTCAAAAATTCTTTACCCTCATTAACTAAAGTAAAGGAAATCTCTGGATGAGCCAGACTCAATCGGTTGATGATGTCTGTGATATGAGAAAGTTCAGCCTGCAAGGACTTGATATACTTGAGTCTTGCTGGTGTATTATAAAAAAGATTAGCAACAGAAATTTTCGTCCCCACTCGCTTAGCAAGTGGTTCTAAAGTTTCGATATTTCCACCTTTAGCAATTAGTTTTGTTCCTGATTCTTCCTCAGCCGTACTTGTTTCAATGGTCATCTGGCTGACAGAAGCGATTGATGGCAGAGCCTCCCCCCGAAAACCGAGTGTTCTAATCCGAAACAAATCTGCCGAATCCTTGATTTTACTTGTTGCATGACGACGTAAAGCCAAAGCCACATCTTCTTTTTCCAAACCCAAACCATTATCAATAACTTCAATTAATCGCAAACCAGCTTCTTCAACATTGATAATAATTTTACTGCTTCCAGCATCAATTGAGTTTTCGACTAATTCTTTGACAACACTAGCAGGCCGCTCAACCACCTCTCCAGCAGCAATTTGATTGGCGAGCGCTTCATTTAGTTCAATAATTTTTCCCACAATAATCTCGCTCTCTTGTTTTTTTAAATTAATTCTAATTATAACACAAAAAGCAAGGGCTCGCTTTTCATTTTTTACTGACAAAAAATGATAGACAAGATGAAAATTGTCTATCATTTTTACATTAATTAGTAGTTTCCAAAATTGCGGTAACCATTATCAAAATTATTATAGCTGTTAAAAGCAAAGACTAATACGAAAATAAGAATCAAAATTGCAATCACAAATAATACAATTCCAATAATGAATGCAACGAAACCTGCTCGATTCCAACCGTCCATGACCTTACGGAACTCTTCCTCATCACGATATTTATTATCTCGATTTTCAAGTGCCCATTTTTCGCCATTAAAACCAAAAACAATCATCCATACAATCCCAAAAATCCAACCTATCCATGGGATTAATCCAATCAAAATCAAGAGTCCCAAATAAGCACGGTTGGCAATCCCAAACCACATTGGAAAAGAGAAAGCTCCCCAGTTCCATTTAGTTTTAATTTCATCTTGATTTTCTAGTGAGCGATTCTGAGGAATATCTGCATAAGCTGATTGTTCGCTCGTTTTCTCTTCGACTTTTGAATCAAGTGGTTCACTAGCAGCAATTACTGGTTCTGCAATCACTGGTTCACTTACAAAACCTTCTGAAACTTCAGCCTTGGCAACTACTGGCTCATCAAGTACAGGCTCTGAGGCATCCCATTCACTAATATCACTCTTGGTTATTTCTTCTTGAGAAGCAAGATTCTCAGAATTTAATTCTTCAGTTGGCTCCACTTGAGTCTCTGGAATTTCTTGTCCTTTAAGTTCTTTTTCATTTTCCATGTTTAGCTCCTTTTTATGTTAGCTTCTACTCAATTCATCTTTCAATGAATCTCTTTTTAAGTAATTATAGCCTTTTTCCTTAGCTTATTTACAGAATAAGCTTCGATACCAAGTTCAAAGTGAATCTTTAAGTTCCCACAAGAAATTCAAAGCCTCTCTTGCAGTCATATTATCAACATTTTGCCTTTTTATCTTTTCAATAATTTCTGAAGAATTTTCAGCAAAATCAAATAAACTAAGTTGTTCTTGTTCATCAGCAACTTTTTTAGCAGGCAAAGGTTTATTTTCTAACTTCTGCAAAATCAAATCTGCTCGCTCTAACAAAGGCTGTGGTAAACCTGCAATTTTCGCCACATGAATCCCATAGGATTTATCAGCTGGTCCCTCTGTTATTTTATGCAAAAAAGTCACATTCCCATTTTGCTCCAAGGTAGCAACATGGACATTATCAAGATGATCGAGCGCTTCATCTAAGTCTGTCAATTCATGATAATGCGTAGCAAACAAGGTTTTTGCCCCAATATGGTCATGAACATATTCAATAATTGCTTGAGCTAGAGCCATCCCATCATAAGTTGCCGTTCCTCGCCCTAATTCATCAAAAATAATCAGGCTGCGACTGCTTGCCTTTTGAATGGCATGATTGGCCTCAGACATTTCAACCATAAAGGTCGATTCCCCTGAAATCAAGTTATCACTGGCACCAATCCGTGTAAAGATGGCATCAAAAATTGGTAAATTGGCTGTTTCTGCTGGAACAAAAGATCCAATTTGAGCCATAATCACCGTCAAAGCAAATTGACGCATGTAGGTTGATTTACCTGACATATTCGGTCCTGTGATGAGTTGAATATCTGTTTGTTCAGGCAGTTCAATATCATTTGGCACATATTCTTGAGCACCCATGACCGCTTCAACGACCGCATGACGGCCGCCTTTAATTTCAACAATTCTTGAGCCGTCTGTAAGCGTCGGACGGATATATCCTTGTTTTTCGGCAACGACAGATAGACTTTGTAAACAGTCAATTTCAGCAATTGTTTTGGCTAGAGCTTGTAGTCTGCCAATATATTGCTCCGTTTCAGTCCGAAGGCCCATGAATAAATCATATTCTAGAGATGATGATTTTTCACGCGCTTCCAACATAATTTCTTCAATTTCAGTTAATTCCTGAGAACCAAAACGCTCAGAATTTTTCAAAGTTGCCTTCCGATAAAAATGTTCAGGAACACTATTCAACTGACTTTGAGTAATATGAAAATAATAACCATCCTTACGATTATAATCAATTCGCAGTGTGGAAATTCCTGTCTTGGCTTTTTCATCTGCTTCCAATTTAGCAATCCAAGAAGTCCCATTTTCAAGCGCCTCCCGATATTTATCTAATTGAGCATTGTAGCCTTTTTTAATAATGCCCCCTTCAGTAATCGTTCTTGAGGCATTCTCACTAATAGCTGAATTAATTAAACCAGATAATTCTGGAATTTCGTCTAATTGGCTTTTTAACTCTTCTAATGGAGCTTCATTAAGCATTCCCAAAATATTTTTGATAGCAGGAACATTTGATAAAGAATTAGCCAGCTGCAAAAAATCAACTGGAACAGCCTTACCAAAAGAAACACGTGAAGCCAAACGTTCTAAATCGTAGACCCCTTTTAAGGCTTCTATCAAATCAGAACGCTCAAAGAAATGGTCTAAGAAAATTTGAACAATTTCCATTCGTTTTTGAATGGCTGAATTTGAAACCAAAGGACGGTCAATCCACGACCGTAACATTCGGGTTCCCATCGCTGTTTTCGTTTCATCAAGCAACCAATAAAGTGTGCCATGTTTTTTATTTTCTCTTTTATTTGCCGTCAGCTCTAAAGATGATTTTGTCGCAAAGTCCATTTGCAAAAAGTCTTTAATTTCATAATGTTCAACTTTTTGTAAGTGACTCAAATCACGCATTTGTGTTTCTTTTACGTAAGCCAACAATTTTGAAGCGACTTGATTTTCTAGGGCGGTCAATCCTGACAAATCTATTAGTAAATTTTCAGGAATTTCAATTTGTTCTGAAATCAAAAGATTCATTTGTCTTTCAAAAACTTTTAATTGACTTTCATCTAAAGTAAAACCAGCTACAATTTCCCGCGCCTTGAGTGAAGCAATTTCTCCTACCACCGCTGAAAATTCGCTGAGCTCTGTCACCTTGAATTCCCCAGTTGATAAGTCCATATAAGAAAGAGCATAATGTTTATCTTTGAAGTCAATTGCCACCAAGAAATTATTATCAACCGAATTTGCAGTGTCAATCGTTGTCCCTGGGGTAATCACCTGTGTTACTGCCCGTTTAACAATTCCGACCGCTTTTTTCGGGTCTTCCATTTGTTCAGCAACAGCCACTTTGTAGCCTAAATCAACCAATTTATCAATGTATTCAGCTGCTGCATGGTGAGGAACACCAGCCATTGGAATTGGATTTTCTGAATTTTTATTTCTTGAAGTCAGGGTTAATTCTAATATTTGGGCAGCATTCACTGCATCATCATAGAAAAGCTCATAAAAATCACCCATCCGAAAGAGCAAGAAAGCATCGGGATAATCTTGTTTGATGTCTAAATATTGTTGCATTCCTGGTGAAATTTTTTCAGCCATTTTTTCTTCCTATCCCATCTAAATTTTACTGACGAAATTCTTAGCATATCCGTAAGAAAATTTAACACTAAATATCCTAAAACAGAAATTCTGTCAGTATTTTTTTATTATATTTTTACTGACAAAAATTCTAGCATCTCCATAAGCAAGCTTACATAGCCTATCCTATGCCAGAATTTCTTGTCAGTACTTTTTATTCACCAGTTTCCAACAAAAGATTTACTTTTTCTTCTAATTCACCAGTGATATATTGAACTAAATCATTGACATCCTCTAATTTTGTAGCATAATCTTCTACCAAAGGATGATGCTTAATCCGTTTTTCAATGACTTGAGCCGACTGTGAAGTCTTTTTGTAAGCTTGTATTTTATCAATTTTTTGATATAAAACAGCCTCTTTTTGTAGAGCTTTCATTTCTTCTTGAGCTTTAAAAAGTTCTTGATTAGCCATTAGTGCTGTTTCAGCTTGTTGAAAATCTTTAACATAATCAAGACTTTTTATTTTTTCAACAAGCAAATCCACTAAGTCATCATAGTGCATCTCAAGCCCTCCTTAAAATTTCATTAATTACTAATTATTTCTTTCATTAAAACTCTTAGACTTTATAAAATAATTATAACATTTTTTCAATCAATTCATGGTTTGTTTTTTTATCTTCAAAAAATAAAAGCCTAAATGTTTCAGGCTTTCTAATTCTTACTTTTGATTCATTCGCTTAAATTCAGCAATCATTTCTTTAATTAATTCTCTTTGTGAGGCTGTTAAATCTGTAATATCAATCATATTTTTACCCATGATGAATTCTCCTTTCATCATAGGACTTGTAAAACTTGCGATTTTCAAACAAAAATTACTGATTAAATCATCAGTAATTTTACTATTCTCGACTTGTATATAATCTCATCATTTATCTTTCTTTGAGAACATTCGATTGCTCAAATTCATTAATCAATCTCAAAACAATCTGTAGTTGTTCCTCTGTTAAAGTTGATGTATTAAAGTTCTTATCATCTGACAAGCCAAGCAAATAATCCGCTGATACATCAAAAGTTTGACATAGTTGAATTAATACCTCAACAGATGGATATTGCTTGTTTTTTTCATAAGATGATACCGAAGCCCCAACAATTCCTAAGCGAGCCGCCAAATCATTTTGCGTGAGATTTTTTTTCATACGTAAAGCACGAAGTTTATCTCCAAAGTATTCCATACCCATTTATTTACCTCTTTTTTGGATTTTAACAAAGAAAAATCATTTTTAATTTTATTTTTCGTTTTTAAATTGATTTCAATGCTAACTTTAGGTATAATAAAGAAGAAAAAATTTAAACTAGGAGATTTTATGAAAACAGAACGTAAAGTTATTGCTATTGTCTCGATAGCACTTGGAGGATTGGGACTTATTCTTTCTTGGATTCCAATTGTCAACAACATCGCTTTTATTTTTGGAGTACTTGCTTTAATTCTTGCTATTATCGCATTATTTAGCAATAGAAAAAATAAAAAACTTCTCTCACTCATTGGACTGATTATCTCTGTACTCACCCTCGTCATTGTTTTAGTCACCCAATCCATTTATGGCAAAGCAATTGATGATATCGGAAAAAATAACATCAAAACCTCTTCCAGCAGCAAAAGTGTTAAAGTACCAAAACATTCTACAAGCAAAAAGAAACAAACTACTCTTGAGCTTTTAAATCAATTAGCCTCCACTTCGAAATCAACTGACGAAATATACGTTACTGGTGAAATTACAGTTGGCGATGAACAAACTGTCAGTCCTGGTATTTATGACCTTAGCGTTACAGGCGGTAGTGGTAATATCACAGGTAGCCGAAAATCTGTTAATGGAATGTTTATTAACTGGCTTGGTGGTGCTCCGGGAAATGATAGCGGTTATGCTTCACATATTCGTATTGTCCTTCTCGATGGAGACACGCTCAATTTTAGCAACATCTCTAAAATAAAATTTACAGCTGTTCCAGAAAAAATCACTCCATCAACTCAACTCGGAATCGGAAATTTCATTGTTGGACGTGATATCCCAGCAGGAAATTATAAATTAAGCACCAACATGACCATGGACCCACAATTCGCAAATTTAGGATGGACTTTTTCAATCTACAATGATGAAAATGGAAACGAAAGAAGTCAAGACTACAATCCTGGAAACTCTGATGTTGTCGTTTCTCTAAAAGATGGTGAGATTATTACTACTTCATTTATGAACTCTAATTATTACGATACTAAAATTTCTGATGACAATGCAAAACTAATCTTTACTACTGTGAAATAGAGGAAAAGCATGGCCAAAACAAAATCTGGAAAAAAATCCGTTTATGTTCATTCCTACACCAAAAATAGCGGAGCTACTGTAAAAACGCATAGACGTTCAACTCCCAATCCTAAGCAAGGTAAGAAATGAAACTTAATATAAAATCCAATAGTTTAACCAACTATTGGATTTTTTCAATTATTATTCTGGACGATGTCCATTTGGCCACCAAAGTTTAATCAAAGCTTGAGTCCCATCATTTTCAAAGCCTTTATCAGCTAATTGCTCATAGAGTTCCTTTGCCCCTTTAGTTGCAGGAAGCTTAAGATTCATTTTTTCTGCCTCAGAAAGTGCAATCCCTAAGTCTTTGATGAAATGCTTAACAAAAAATCCTGCACTATAATCTTCACGGAGAATCCGAGGACCGTAATTAGCCAAAGACCAAGTGGCACCAGAACCTCCCCCAACAGTATTTAAAACTTTATCCAAATCCAAACCAGCCTTTTGGGCATAAGCTAAAAGCTCAGTCATTCCAGTCATTGTACCCGCAATACAAATTTGGTTAGCCATTTTGGTGTGTTGTCCACTTCCAGCCACCCCTTGATGAGTAATAGTTTTTCCCATTTTTTCAAATAAAGGTAAAGCTTTCTCATAAGTTTCTGAATCACCACCAACCATAATGGTCAGTGTCGCATTTTTTGCACCCAAATCTCCTCCAGAAACAGGGGCATCAAGTGCGAAAGCTCCAACTTTTTTAGCTTCTTGATAAATTTCTTGTGCTAAAGTTGGCTCAGTCGTCGTCATATCAATAAGAACTTTTCCTGAACAATCATTTTTGAAAATTCCTTCTGCACCAAAATAAACTTCGCGGACGTCCTTAGGATAACCAACAATTGTAATCACAAACTCAGCTTGAGCCGCAGCCTTTTGTGGATTTTCAGCATAAGTTGCACCACGTGCCACAAGACCGTCCGTTTTTGATTTTGTCCGATTATAAACAATTAAATCATGACCAGCGTCCATAAGATGGCCAGCCATTGCAGCTCCCATCACACCCGTACCAATAAATGCTATTTTTGACATTTCTTCTCCTTTATTTAGCAGATTTATAAAATCTGTTTCGTCTAATTTTGGTAATCACGACGTTTACGGGCTTTATCTCCCCGCAACCGTTTGATTTTTCGGTTACGATATTCATCCAATTGATAAGTTTTCAACCATTTTTCAATAGCCACTCGTGAATTTCCTGTTTCTTCGCCAATGCTTGATAAAGAGCGTAAAGGATTTTCTCTAGTTCTTCTCTTGTTAATCTAGTCATATTTCTCCATCTCTTAAAAAGCTCAAAAGAGCAAAAAACGGCCAGCTTCCAGCCAACCGTCCACTTAATCATGGGGAAGAAGGGATTTGAACCCTCACGCGATTTCTCGCACATGCACCTGAAGCATGCGTGTCTGCCATTCCACCACTTCCCCTTGCGAATTCTCATAAGCTCGTCATTTTACGTAAGTCGCTAAAGCAACTACTTCAAAGGCACTCCCCTATGGGTCATAACACTTTTCTATAATATCAGTTTAATAGAAAAAATGCAAGTTGAAAATCCGCTATGACGCCCTATTTAAGCACCTCCGTGCCCTACAAACATTGCAACAATTAATATAATCAAAACCAAAGTTGTAATTGCCACATAAAGTTTATCACCTTCTTTTGCAAAAGCCACAATTGAAGCAACTACTCGCAAAACAGGAGTCAAAATTAAGAGGAATAATCCAGTCATCAACCAAGCCAATGCTTTAAATTCAACTAAACCGCTTAAAATTTCATTAAATTTATCTGGCCAAACCCCTTCAGCGTAACCTGAATGGCCGCTTAGGAGAAACATCAAAATTCCAATAATAATGACTGTAGTACTAACAAATACACCAATCCTAAGAATTTTTCCGATATTTTGCTCTATTTTGAGTAACTCTTCTTTTGTTAATTCTTTATTTACCATTAGAACGATACCCCCAATCCTTTAAGCAACATTTGCAATGCCATAATTAAAATAACTGGAATGAAAATCAATCGAATTGTTTTTGCTGGTAACTTAGGCATAATTTTTGAGCCCAAAGCTGCACCGGCAACAATCCCAATAGCAAGCGGACCTGCTAAACTTGGATTAACATAGCCATTGAAAAAATAAACCGTTGCAGAAGCCGCTGCTGTTACCCCAATCATCAAATTTGAAGTCGCTGTTGAAGCTTTTAAAGGCATTTTCATCATTGAATCCATTGCCATGACCTTAAAGACCCCAGAACCAATTCCCAAAAGACCTGATGCAACACCAGCACCAAGCATTACAGCAGCACCACCTGGAACCTTTTCTACTTGATAAGGAATTTCTTTGCCAAGTTGTTTATCGTAATAACTTGAGTTTAATTTTAACTTCTCAGCTATCTTATCTGACTCAACCTTTTGAACAACTTCCTCACCTTTATGCATTTTCCGCCACATATTGTAGCCTTGGAAAATCAAAAGACAACCAAATAAAATATTTAAAATCGTAGCATCAAAAAATCCTGCTAAAATTGCACCAACTAAACCACCAATTGTGGTAAATATTTCCAAAAACATAGCGGTACGAACATTAATCATATCATCTTTCAAATAAGAAATGGCCGCACCAGAACTTGTTGCAATAACGGCAACAATACTTGCCCCAATGGCATATTTAATATCAACACCAAAAAATGTCGTAATAATAGGCGTGATAATAATTCCACCCCCAAGACCCAAAATTGAGCCAAATACCCCTGCGACGAAACCAAGAAGTAACATCAACAGAGTAAATACTAATAAAGACATGTGTTTCTCCAATCTAATAACCCTATTCTACCAAAAACTTTTTAAAGCTGCTTGTTCCTTTGATTAAGATACTTTATCAAGAACATTTAAATCCTATTCTATTTTTTACAACCCCAATTTATGATATAATTCTTATAAGATTAATGCTTCACAAGAGTTTTTGAAGCAACTTATTGGAGGTTAAAATGAATAGACAAGAACTTGAGACACGACTTCGTCAAGAGCTAGCAATTCCCTTTTATAATGCTAAAATAGCCGAGCGCGATTATAGCGAGTCCGAATTTCAAGAAATGAAAGCTGAACTCAAAGCCGATATTGAACAGTACGCTCATGATTACGTCAATGAAACTAATACAAATGGTTAAATTTTACTGACAGAAATTCTAAATCAGTCTGTCAGTAAATTAATTATTGTTTTTTAAAAAAGGAAAAAATATGACCGAACAAAAACAAGCACTTTTCACCATCTTCGGAGCAACTGGTGACCTCGCTAAAAGAAAGCTCTACCCTTCACTCTTTCGCCTTTTCAAAAAAGGTGAGCTAGCTGACAATTTTGCAGTCATTGGTACCGCTCGCCGTCCATGGACAAACGAATATTATCGTGAAGTTGTTTTAGAGTCTATCAAAGATTTAATGAACTCAAAAACGGAAGCCGAAAATTTCGCCAGCCATTTTTATTATCAAAGTCACGATGTTAGCGACAGCTCACATTACATTAACTTAAAAGATTTGGGTGAAAAATTGCGTAAACAGTATAAAACTGCGGGCAATCAAGTCTTCTTTTTAGCAATGGCTCCTCAATTTTTTGGCACTATCGCTGAACACCTTAAATCAGAAAATATTTTGACAGGTGAGGGTTTTGAGAGAATCGTCATTGAAAAACCATTTGGAACAAGCTACGATACGGCAAAATCACTTAATGACAGCCTCGCAAAAGTATTTAGTGAAGAACAAATTTTCCGAATTGACCACTACCTTGGAAAAGAAATGATTCAAGCTGTTTCGGCTGTTCGTTTTGCTAATCCAATTTTTGAATCACTCTGGAATAATCAACACATTGATAACGTTCAGATTACCTTTGCCGAATTTATCGGCGTCGAAGACCGTGGCGGTTACTACGAAACTTCTGGTGCTTTAAAAGATATGATTCAAAACCATGTCTTACAAGTACTCAGTCTCATTGCCATGGAAAAACCTGAAAAATTTGATGAATCTTATATTGTAAAAGAAAAAGTTAAAGCCCTTAATGCAATCCGTCAATATTCTTCTGAGGAAGCTTTAGAAAACTTCGTTCGTGGTCAATATATCGCAGGACGTTTTGACGGTGAAGATTACCTAGGTTACCGCGAAGAAGATTCTGTTGCAACAGACAGTCGAACTGAAACTTTCGCTGCTGGAAAATTTGTCATTGATAATGAGCGTTGGTCAGGCGTTCCTTTCTATGTTCGCTCAGGAAAACGTATGACTGAAAAAGGAACTCGTATTAATATCGTTTTCAAAAAAGATAAAGACAATCTCTTTGCAGAAAATTGCGATGACCAATCCGTTCAAAATGTTTTGACCATTTACATTCAACCAACTGAAGGTTTTTCACTTTCAGTAAATGGAAAAGCGGCCGGTCAAGGCTTCCATTTAGAGCCTTTGCGTTTGAATTTCCGACACGATAGTGAATTTCTTGGAAATTCTCCTGAAGCATATGAAAAACTTTTCCTAGACGTCCTTAATGGAGACGGAACAAATTTCTCACATTGGGAAGAAGCGGCTCGCGCTTGGGAACTTATTGATGTTATTCGAGAAGCTTGGGATAAAGAAACTTCTGAGCTCCCAACTTATGCGGCTCGCACAATGGGACCTAAGGCTGCATTTGACTTACTAGAAAAAAATGGTCACGAATGGGCTTGGCAACCTGATTTATGGTATCAAGAACGTGGTTACTACAATAAATAACGAAAAAACCTATCTTAACGATAGGTTTTTTATCTTTTCCACAAACTTTTACACAGTTTTCCACACATTTGTGGAAAGACTTCACAATTCTGTGGAAAACTTTTCGTTTTTATCAGTAAAATAAGATAAAAAAAGGATTTTACTTGTGAATTTATTTTTCCACAGGTAAAATTCTTTTTTGAAATCTATTTTTATAAACTTGTTTTCCACACAGGCTCACCATCTCGAGCAATCAATTTTTTCCAAACGCGTCGTTCACGCCAACGATTAACTTGTGTACTCCAAGAGTCTGATGCAACCAAAGGTTTGACCAAAATACTTCTGACGCCGGCACGATGAGCAGCTCTAATATCCGTCATCAATTGATCACCAACCATAATCACATTTTCAGGACGCTCATCAAGCAATCTCAATGCTTTTTTTATCCCCCAAGCAAAAGGTTTCATTGCCCGCCAAATATATTGAACACCAAACTTTTCCACAGCACGAGCAACTCTTGCTTGTTTATTATTTGATACAACCACCACTTTTAAACCATTTTCTCGCATATCCAAAAGCCAAGCCAAAAGCTCTGGAGTTCCGTCAGGATTATCCCAGGCAATTAAAGTATTGTCCAAATCCACCATTACGGCACGAACATTCAAGGCTTGCAGACGTTTAGGGTCTAGTTGATAGACAGCTTCCACTAAATAATCAGGCTTATAATTATCAATTTTCATGCCCCTATTATATCAAAAACTTACAGAAATTCCTGTTTTCTTCCCTAAAAATACTGACAAACTTGTCAGCAAAAAAATAGAGAACAAAATTACTGACAGAACAAAAAAAAGCCGCCAAAAGCGACTTTTATTTTTATTTAAACTTATCAAAGAAACCTTTTTTACCTGAACCAGAGACTTCAACACCGCTTGCTTTAGCAAAAGCTTGGAGTGCTTCTTTTTGAGCTTGATTCAAATTCTTAGGAGTGACAATATTGATAATAACAT
>OMBO01000587.1_pt1 | contig 22240 bp, 16 predicted proteins | sample 1644901 | NCBI WGS metagenome assembly OMBO01 (sample SAMEA103958144, study PRJEB25191) | human gut metagenome | reverse complement strand
GAACTCCAGCCAGCACAGTGCCGTTGAAATCCGCCAGCACCTTGTAGCCGTCCTCCAGACCGTCGGCTTTCAAAAAGGGCGCCATCTCCATCTGCCGCATATACTCCGCTGTGGTCCTGACGATCTCATACACCTTGTCCTTGGCGGCGATTCGCTCCGGCTCGTCAATATCCTCATTGCGGTAAGTAACACCGCCGCTTTCAGTTACTTCACAAAGCGGCGAACCGTCAAGCAGGACATGTAGCCCACCAGTATGAGTCCTGTCCGTCTGAAATCCTTCTCGGGCAAGGACGATCGCTGCTTCTCTGAGGTAACGGTTCTTTTCTTCCGCGCTGATGCTCATATAACTCCTCCCGTGTGCAAAAAAATAAGGCCAGAGCGATCATGCTCCGGCCCACAAAAAATTGACGCTGACACCAACGCCCTTTTTGAAATGAAAAAGGGCGCCGCTTTCTCAGTCCGTCAGGACCAACAAAACGACGCCCAAATCTTTGTGATTCTTTTTTGAGAAAAATACCGCTGTCAGCCAGAAAAATCGCCGCTCAAAAAGGGCACCGGCTGAATGCATCTGCCCGAAAAGGGAAAATGCCCGGTTCGAATCGGGGCAGACGCTCTGAAACAGCGATTTGCATCTATGGTTTGAAAGAAAAAATCCGGGCCTGAAAAAGCCCGGAAACGGTTGATGCGCCTGGCTTTTCGCCAGACGCATCTATACCGTTTAGTTAATATGGTACGCCCGACACGATTCGAACGTGCGACCTACAGAGTCGGAGTTTCCAGGCGCATCCTGATAAAATGCTGTGTTTTCAATCATTATACGGATTTCCGGCGATAAAGTCAAGATTCTCCGAACATTTCGGAAACCATTGAAAACGCTGGGCAAACCGGGTTTTCCGGGTTTGGAGGAGATAGTAGTCAAACAGTGGTCACGCCCCTGCCGGTGACGGCAGGGGTGATTCAGGGAATCCTAAAAAACAGAGGGCGGATGGAGCGTGTGCTTATAGAGATCCGGCAGAGAAGATCTGATCAATTGACATGGTGCGTTCTGCGGTATTCAGAGGGAGAGGTGCCGGTTTCCTGCTTGAATTTACGCCGGAAGCTGGAAGGAATATCATAGCCAATTTTTGCGGATATTTTATCAATAGATTCTTCTGTCGATTCCAGCAAGTATTTTGCCCGCTGTAGCCGCAGCTCCCACACATAATCTGTAAGGGTGGTATTCATCCGTTTTGTAAAGAAGGTACTCATATAGACCGGGCCGACGTGAAAATGATTGGCGAGATATGCAAGGGAGAAGTCTGCTTTGAAACAATGCTCTTCAACGAATGCGACGACCTGCGGGAGTTGAAGCCCGGTACTCAGGGATTCAACCTCGAATTTGTCCAGGATCGACTGGATGCTGCGGCAGATAGCCGTCTGGTCGTTTGCTGCCCGCATACTGCGGCATATCCGCAGAGCCTCATTCAGCAGCGGCTCATATGCTTCATAGCGGACGGAGTAGGCATGCATGGAGGTGTTGAGCAAAGAGAGAATGTCCATATAGATGCACCGGACGAATAGCACCGGATAGGCAGCCGAGGTTGAGACGATGCTGCTTATTTCATCGCGCGCTTTTCGGAAATCCAATTGGCGCAGACAGATTGATAGATCGTCAAGGATCTGATAGGGATATTGAACTGCGGGCTGGTCCTCGCAAAGCTGCCGGACAGACGCATAGCTTGTAACAGGTGTGGAACCGGCGTAACGCTGCGCCTGTTTTGCCATATCGTAGAGGCGCGCGATCTCTAACGGGTTGGAGGAGAAGTCGCCATATGAAATGGAGCAGGGAAGTTTCACGGCTAATTCCTGAAAATAGTATTCAGCAGAGGAAATGCCTTCGTTGGGCATGACTGGAATCCATAGCAGGATGATGCGCTGCTTTGGGCAGGCCTCCAGATCGATTACAGTCCAACCGTCTGGAGGCAGAAACTCCGACCAGTCCAGTACCGTGCTTGCAGACTGAAACCGAATGATTGCAACGGTCAAGGTGCCATAAAAGTCCTCACTGAACAGGCGGTCGAGCTGCGTATCAGAAAACGCGGAAAAGTCAGCTGAAGTGAAGCGGATGCTGTCCTTTACCATGGTTTTATAGTAGCCAATCTTTGCTTCCAACAACTCCTTTTCGCTACGCGTTTCATCGAATGCGCGTCCGATCTCCGAAAGCTCGTTCCCGGCGACAGAATCTTTTTTCGTGATGCGTTTGGTCAGAGCATGGAGCGGAAGATAGGTCACTTTTAGCGAAAGAAATACCAACAAAATGCCAAGTCCAAGGAAAATGCCCATGACCGCATAGGATTTTTCAAATGCTGCAGTGGCGTAGTCACTGAAATAGCCTGTATTGACCCGAACGATCAGTGCCAGGCGAAGCGCCCCGACACCCTGAATATACAGCGCACTGTCCTTGCCATCGGCGATGAATGCAGAGCGCACCATGGTCTCTGGAGCATCGACGGAAGAAAAACTCTCCGGGTGGTTTGAAAAAACGAGAATGTCCTCGGACAGCAGGCCAACTGCGTCAATCTCCTGCGTTGCGTATGTATTGATCCATTCATGAAGCTGCGTATCATTGAGGAGGAAAACAGTTCTGAATTTTGAGGAATTTTTTGCAGCCGGGAAGAAATAGAAGGATGTTTCGCCGATGGACAGAGCAAACAGCGTGTTCTCGCTGCTCTTTTCGAAAATAAGCTCCGGAGGAATGAGCAGATCACCGGCAGCAGTTTTCAAATAGTAGTCTCCGTCCTTGCAGGCTACGGAAGTATTTGCGGACAGGACATCTTCATTTTGAATATCGAAATACAGGATGTCCTTGACGAGCGCGTTGGTCATGGATAGCTTTTTCAGTTCGGAAACAGCCAGATACCGATCGTAGCTGCTTTCCGAGTAACGGGCGAAAATAAAAGCTGTGTTATTTTCAATGATATAGTTCATCACCAGTATGTCAGACAGGTCCTGATCCAGAACAATGGATATATTTTGTATCTTGCGCTCGGTTTCGTCCTGATAGACGGAGCGGTATTCCCGTTCCAGCTGAAACTGGACTACTGCATAAAAGCCGACAAAAGCTACGGACAGAACGAGAACATAGGAAATGACATATTTGAAAAAAGTCGAGTTGCGTAATTTCATGGCATGTCTCCTTATGCAGATAGACGTGACGCTTTGCGCTGCAAATATTATACCGAAGGAGAAATGAAAGCTCAAGCACTTGCCATGGTGCAATTCTTCACGCCATACATAATTTTTGTGCGGTACTCTTGGTAGAGACGGGGTGTATAATATAGTTGCAATAGTTAGAAATAAAAAGGACGGAGAACGGACATGACAGAAACACAAAACGAGTACCGTGAGGAAAGCGGAGCCGGGAATCACTATCGGACGGCTTACCATCAGGGACTGGAAGCGCTCCTTGCACGGCTGCAAAAGCAGTCGGACGGATTGCGGAAGCAGCTGCATAAAATGCTCCTTGAGCGGCCGGAAGCTTTTCGCAGACAGATTCGGCAGTCACTCGGTTGGCCGCTGACAGAGAAGAGAGAAGATGTGCCGACTGTGAAAAGGGAATATGTTGCCTCGGACGAAACGACAGATATCTATCGAATGCAGATGGAAATACAGCCGGGGCTTTGGATGTATGGAATCCTGTTTTTGAGGCGCTCGGAAGAGGCGCTGCCGCTGGTCATTTCTCAACATGGCGGCTTCGGGACGCCGGAGCTTTGCAGCAGCTTCTTTGACAGCGCGAATTATCATGATATGACGCGCAGAATCCTGCGCAGGGGCGTGCATGTGTTCTGCCCGCAGCTTTTTATGTGGCATGCGGAGTTGTTTGGCAATAGGCCGTATGACCGCAGAGCATTTGACGACCGGCTTAAGCGTGTGGGCAGCTCGATCACAGCAATTGAAATAGACGGCCTGCAAAAATATCTGGACTATTTCCAGACAGCGCCGCAGATCCAGCCGGACAGGATCGGTATGATTGGATTGTCCTACGGGGGCTTTTATACGATGCTGCTTACGGCGTTGGATACAAGAATTCGTGCAGCAATGAGCGCTTGTTTTTTCAACACCGCGCAGGCACATGACGAATTCTCGGATTGCTTCTGGGCAAATTCGCAGAATTGCTTTCAGGATGCGGAGCTTGCGGCGTTAGTATACCCGAGAAGGCTTTGGATCGACGCCGCGGATGGGGATGAGCTGTTCCCGTGCAATATGGCGCAGGCAGAGCTGGAACGATTGAAAGCGATCCGCGCGGACGGCTGGGACGGACTGCGGTTTCGTATTTTTAAGGGCATACACGAATTTCCAATAGATGACGCAGGAATCGAATATGTGGTACAGGCGCTGAAATGATCCTGCGCAGGAAACAATTTTTATGCAATATGAAATAAAATTTGTGCGCTTCCCATGGCGGTTTTGTTCGAGTAAGATAAAATCGCAACAGGCGTTGAAATCAAACGCAAAATAAAGGGGAGGTACCACATGAAACAGTTGACCAGAAAAATTCTCGCGCTTTTGCTGTGCGCCGTGCTGCTGCTCGGCATGACGGCATGCACACAGACTCCAAATGAACCGGCAGAAAAGGAAAACGAGCAGACCCCGACAGTATCGGAAGATCAGAACAGTGAAAACACGCCGACTGCTTCTGAGAATGAAAGCAAGCCCGCAGAGGGGAATGATACGATCTCTTTCCCGCTCGAGACTCCTGAAACATTCAGTATGTTTGCAATCGTGAACGGAGACGTTGCGCTTCCAGACTGCCTGGCATGGCAGGAGGTCGAAGCACAGACCAACGTCAAGTGGGATATCCAGTCGGCGCTTGGTGTTGAGATCGAGGAAAAGAAAAATCTTCTGCTCAACAGCGGCAAATACCCGGATGTTTTTTATAAGGCAAATCTGACGCCGGATCAGGTCAACAAGTACGGCTCGGAGGGCGTGTTCATTGCGCTCAACGATCTGATCGACCAGTACTGCCCCAATCTGAAGGCAGAAATGGCAAAGCGCCCCGGCGCAGAAGAACGCATTACGGCACCGGACGGCAACATTTATTCTCTTCCGTTCCTCGGCCGTTCCGGCAACGGCTGGATCAATTCGTTTATCAATCAGCCGTGGCTGGATAAGCTCGGGCTGGAGATGCCTGCGACGTTGGACGAATTCTATGAGGTTTTGAAGGCGTTTAAGACGCAGGACCCGAACGGCAACGGCGAGGCAGACGAGATCCCGTTTGCCTGCACACAGGATTTCCTGTACTATTTCATTCCGAACTTTGATATCGTCATTGACAATAACTGCGGCGGCTGCAATATGGCGCTCATCGATGGGGAGTATCAGCATCTGTATTCCAGTGAGCGATACAAGGATTTCCTTGCATATATGCGAAAGCTGTATGCAGAGGGGCTGCTCGATCCGAATACCTTCATCCAGAACGGCGATCAGATCCACGCGGTTGGACAGTCCGGCGATACCATCGGTTTCTTCTTTGATCTGGCGTCCTATCTGACGGTCGGACGTGAAAGAGATGCGGACTTTGTGCGCGTTCCCGTATTTGCAGATCATGTGCTCCCGTTCTCCCTTGCGGTTGTGCCGGGAACACTGGCAATTACGGACAAGTGTGAGCACCCGGAACTCGTAATGGCCTGGGCAGACTGCTTCTACACGCAGGAGGGCGGTGCGCTGGTATTCATGGGCGTGGAAGGTGAGAGCTACGAGGTCTATGACGATGGTACCTGGGGCTGGATCACGGGCGACTATCCGGACATTACGACGCTTCGCGCGGCGACATGCATTACGGGCGGTGCATATGATTCCTCTGTACAGCCGGAGCTGTGGTTTGAAAATTCCGGCGATGCGGCAGAATACAAATTCAACCATGATATTCCGTCCGACCGCGAATACAATCCGAACAGCTTCTCTGCACTGAACTTTACAGAAGAGCAGCAGAGCGAGCTAGCGACAATTCTGGCCGATCTGGATCCGTATATCAAACAGTATCAGGCACAGGTCATCACGGGCGACGTTGATCTGGAAACCAGTTGGGATTCTTATCTGGAAACGATGAATCAGATGGGCTTGCCGAAGCTGATCGAGATCGTGACCACTGTTCGAAACGCCGCAGACTGATACATAGACCGGCGCAGAGAAACAGAGCTGTTTCTCTGCGCCCTTTTAATAATCCGGCTGTGAGCCGATGCAGAAAGCGGACACAGGCAAAGAAAGATGGTGCAACGAAATGACACGCAATCAAAACACAATGCCGCAGGAGCGGTTAAGACAGAAGCAGGATGCTGGAGGGCTGCGCAAGGACTTCCGAAAAAACTGGATTCTGTATCTGATGATCCTGCCGGTCGTAATATATTATATCATTTTTCATTATGTTCCAATGTACGGCGTTCAGATCGCATTCAAGGACTATGTGGGAAGGCTGGGGATATGGGGCAGTCAATGGAACCATTTTGCCCATTTCAAGCGCTTCTTCAGCAGCTATAAATTCTCTGCACTCTTAAAAAATACGCTGACGCTGAGTATCTACTCGCTTCTGGTAAGCGTCCCGATCCCGATTATTTTTGCGCTGCTGCTGAACTATCTGCCGGGAAAGCGCTTTCGGAAGTTTATCCAGATGGTCTCCTACGCTCCGAACTTTATTTCCATGATGGTCTTGTGCGGCATGATCACCATCTTCTTTTTTCCGGGAACGGGTATTATCAATCAGATCATCCAGCATTTCGGCGGAGAATCTATCCCGTTTTTGTCAAGTCCGCAATACTACCGGCATCTGTTTGTGTGGTCTGGTGTCTGGCAGAGTATGGGTTTTTCGGCGATCATGTATATTTCTGCGCTTTCCGGTGTTGATCGGGGGATGCATGAGGCCGCTATTATTGACGGCGCGACCAAGCTTCAGAGAATCTGGTATATCGATCTGCCGACAATCATGCCGACTGCGATGATTATGCTGATCTTCGCGATGGGCGGAATTATGGGCGTGGACATGGAGAAATCCCTACTGCTCCAGAACTCGCTGAATCTGCCGGTGTCTGATGTGCTGTCCACCTATGTTTATCGTGTCGGACTGATCGACAGCGATTTTGGATATTCAACGGCGGTCGGGCTTTTCAATTCGCTGTGCAACATCATCCTGCTGGTCACGACGAATACGATTGTAAAAAAGAAAACCGCGACAGGGCTGTGGTAAGGAGGAGAAGTAAATGAAGCTGCATCATACAAAGAGCTCTTTCCGGAAGCAGTGCATGTCGGACAAGGTGTTTGACGTAGTCAATGTGACGCTGATGGTCGTGCTGGCTGCCATTTTTTTGTGGCCGCTGATTTTTGTGCTGAGCGCATCCTTCAGCGATCCGGCTGCTGTAACATTGGGCAAGGTTTGGCTTTTTCCTAAAGGTTTTACGCTGGAGGGGTACAAGGCAATTTTTGAGTATAAGAACATCTGGATCGGCTATAAGAATACACTGATCTATACGGTACTTGGGACGTGCATCAATCTGGTCATGACGATCTGCGCGGCGTATCCGCTTTCGCGCAAGGACTTTCGCCCCGGGAAGCTGCTGTCGAGGATGTTCATGTTTACCATGTTTTTCTCAGGCGGACTGATCCCGTCGTACATGGTCGTTGTAAATCTGGGAATATACGACACGATCTGGGCAATGGTCCTTCCGAGCGCAGTCCATTTTCTTTACATCATTATTATGCGGACATACTTCCAGACGAATATTCCGCAGGCACTGTTTGAGGCGGCGGAGCTGGACGGAGCGAACACGGCACAGATCCTGTTCCGGATCGTCCTGCCGCTCAGCGGGCCGATTCTGGCTGTCATGGCGCTCTATTATGGCGTTGGCAAATGGAACAGCTATTTCGATGCGCTGGTTTATATGGGAACACAGACCAAGTATCCGCTGCAGCTGTTCCTGCGCGAGATCCTTATCAACAATCAGATCGATCTGAATATGGCGGGGCTGGATATTGCGGCGGCCGAGGCCAAGCTTCAACTTGCGCTGATTATCAAGTACGGCGTTATCGTTGTGGCGTCGCTGCCTGTCTTGTGCGCATATCCGTTTGTGCAGAAGTATTTTGTAAAGGGAATTATGATCGGGGCGGTGAAGGAATGAGCATTGCAGATAAGACGGCGAATATGAGTTCCCTTCGCGTCGAAAGGATCACGGCGGACCGGGAGCAGGTCTGTATCAATATCCCTGGTACGGCTATGAGTGAAGATACGCAGTTCAAGGTTGAATTTCGCGCGCCGTATGAGACCCCGGAGCGTCCGAATCTGGAAGAATACGCGACGGTGTCCGTTCAGAAGGATTTGACACAAGGAAGCGTGCGGATATCCTTTTCCCGTATGCTGGGAGAACACGATCTGCTCTATTGCAAATTGTTTGTATATGAGATAAGAGACGGCGAGGTACTGCGCATTCCGGGGCCATGCTATGCGGAGCTGCGGGAAGCTGGCGCTGAATGGGACTACCCGTATCCGGCTGCTTCGACGATCAAAGGGCTACAGGTCAAGACATTCGAAAATGTGCAGGAGCTGGGACTTGGACATGCCGCGCTCAATGTCAATCTGCCGTGTATTGTGCAGTCGTCCGATGAGAACCGTGCGATCACGTTTCCCTGTATGGGAAGAATCTATTATTTTAACCGCGCGTATATGGAGCAGCTGGACGGGCGAATCAAAATGCTGTCGGATGGCGGAACAGTCATTGACCTGATCATTCTTACGCGGGCAGAATGGCATGGCGTTTGGGGCGACCCGGTGCTGACGCCGCTGCTGCTGCATCTGCGGTTCGATCCGAGCGGCATTGTCAGCGCGTTCCATGTGACCGCAGAGGAACCGCTGATGCTTTTTATAGCGTGTATGGAATTCCTCGCTGAGCGGTATATGCGACCGGATGAAAAATACGGCAGAGCATGCGGATGGATCATCGGCAACGAGGTGAATGCGCAGTGGATTTACTGCAATTGCGGAGAAATGGACATGGATACCTTCCTGTCGGAATATCAGATCGCGCTTCGGTGTGCTTTTTATGCAGGCAGGAAGCACTATGCGCAGGCCAGAGTATATATTTCGCTCGATCATTGCTGGAATATGCTGCTGGAACCAAATGAAAAGCACTTCTACAGGGGAAAAGCCTTTCTGGACGCCTTGCAGCGAAATGTCCAGGCGGAGGGCGATTTTGACTGGGGCGTTGCGTACCATCCGTTCCCGGAGGATCTGAAACGGGCGGATTTCTGGAACGATACAACGGCGATACAGAGCTTTGACACCGGAAAGATCACATTCCGGAATGTCGAGATACTTGCCGCATATCTCAAGCAGAAGCAATTTCTGCACAGGGGAAAAATCCGACATATCATCCTGTCCGAACAGGGACTGTGTTCCGGTGATATGCCGGAGGGTGAGCGGCTTCAGGCAGACGCATTTGTGCTGGCATTTCATAAAATCAAAGCGATATCTGAGATTGAAGCATTTATCTACCACAGCCATCTGGATGAAAAAAACGAGGGATTGCTGTTGGGCCTTTTGGCGGAGGACGGACGGAGAAAACCAATCTATGACTGCTTTTCTGCGATTGACGGCCCGGAGGGAGAGGAACTGCTCCGTGCGGCGTGTATGCGCATAGGGGAAGAGAATTGCCGGAAAATCGGCCTTCAATAGGAGTAAGAGAGGTACATGGAATGGGTTTAAGCTTTCAACCATTCGATTTGAGAATCGACTGTGGACGTTGGAAGGATCTTGATTTTACAGATAATCCAAGACCGACGTTCTCGTGGGCCGTACAGGGGACGGGAAGCGGTCAGTATCAGACTGCATGAGGCTTACGGTTGCGGATGCACACGCCGAACTGTGGGACAGCGGATGGGTCAGAACGCAGAAACAGTGCCTTACATATGATGGTGTTGCGCTGAAAGGCTCCCACATATATACCATTTCGCTTCAGGTTCAGAATCAAAGCGGAGAACGCAGCGAATGCGTGCGGCGGCGTTTTGCTACGGCACTGCTGGAAGCGTGGCCTGCATCGTGGCTCGAGCCGGCTGATGATTACGGTGACGGTGCAATTTATACAATAAGACGTTTCGAACTGTCCGAAATGCCGGAAAGCTGTTTTTTCTATAAACTTCGCAATGGTGAGCCGCTGAAAATTGTCCTGTACGGTGACAGCATCTCCGATGGTTCAAATAGCAGTGGGTTTGTAAATGCACCGCCGTACCTTCCAATTTGGGGTAGGTTGGCAGCGGATACGCTGGAAAAGTACTATGGCACGCGGATCACATTTGTAAACAAGAGCGTTGGAGGGACAGCGTCGCAATGGGGCGCAGAACAGACGGCAAATCGAGTTGTCAGCCAAAATCCAGATTTGGTTATTATTGCGTTTGGAATGAATGATGGGGCTGGAACCGGAGCTGGAGATGGAGTCAGGCCGCAAGTGTTCAAAGAAAATATTCAATCAATTATCAACCAGGTTAGAGCGGCGAATCCTTCGGCAGAATTCATTTTGGTTGGCACAACACTCCCAAATGCAGAAACGATTTGTTTTGACCAACAACCGTATTATTTTGAAAAGCTGCAGGAGATTGCTGATTCGCGCAGTGGCATTGCAACAGCGAATATGACGGAAGTCCACAGAAAATTGTTGGAACGTAAAAGCTTTGCGGACATGACCGGGAATAATGTCAATCATCCGAATGATTTCCTTACGAGATGGTATGCACAGTACATCGTTGGAATGCTGAAAGATAGTACATTTTCTTCTGATAGAACACTGAATGCCAGACGCCTGTTTTCTTTTGAAAATGGCGTACAGGGATGGAGCGCAGGGGAAAATGTGAGTACCGTCAATACTGTTCGCTCGTTTGCAAACTGGCCGTTTGCACCACAGGAAGGAAGCTGCGCGTTAGAGGCTGAGTTTCCAACGCAGGAGGCAAATGCTTGGAGAACCATTATGATTTCGCTGGAGGAACCGTTGGATCTGTCGGAAGCGGGCTGTGTTTACTATCACATCAATAGCTATGGTGGAAGCAGTGGAACTGGGTATGAAACGCGAATTCGGCTGTATAGCGGCTCCAATATGAAAGAGGAAATCAAAGCAATGCAGGCGGATTCCTGGAATTACATTTGTACAGATGTTGCATCTTGGCCATATAAGGACAATATAACCAAGATCGAAATTGCATTCCGTGCTACTGGAAGCACTGCGGCGTGGTATGGTTCGCGATTCCAAATCGATAATGTGGGCTACTTGCTGGAAGGCACGCTCCTTTATGATTTTGAAGGTACAACGCACAGCTGGAAGGGCACTGAGAATGTTATGTCAGTAAACAGTGTTGCTGCTTTTGCAAATAGCCCAATGAAACCTGTCAGTAATGCATATGCATTGGAAGCTCTGTTTCCCGATATGGCGTTAAACGAATGGAGAACAATCGCTGTTGAATATGATCAAATGTTGGATCTCTCGGAAGCAACACATTTTTACTACTATATCAACAGCTATGGCGGAAGTGGCGGAAGTGGATATGAGACACGCTTGCGGTTATACAGCGAAAATGACGTATGGGAACAGACTGTGTCGATGGATGCTGATATGTGGAATCGTATCGAGGCAAATATCAGCAATTGGAGCGGGCGCGGACACATAACAAAAATCGAAGTTGCATTTCGCGCGATTGGTTCAAATGCAGTATGGTATAGTTCAAGATTCCAGATTGACAAGGTCGGATATCGAAAAGTTTCGTGATCGGTTTTCAAATGTGCCGTGTTACAGAGGTGGCTTTTATTTATTCAGGCTGTAGAACTGCGGGGAGACGTCGACGAAAGGAATAAAAATGCTTACAATTCTTGAAACAACATGTGAATATAGGAAAGATCCGCTTGGGCTGGACGAGCGACGACCACGTATCAGCTGGAAACTCCGTTCCGACCGGAGGAATACGCTCCAGACGTCCTATCGCCTACAGGTAGCGAACGATCCGGATTTTTCGGAGCCGCTGTGGGACACAGGCGATACAGCCTCCGATCAGTCCGTCCTTGGCGTCTATGAAGGCCCGGAGCTGCGCCCGAGGACCAGATACTATTATCGTGTCAGCGCAAGGGATAACCATGGCGAATGCAGCGGCTGGAGCGAAACCGCTTTCTGGGAGACCGGAATGATGGACTGCGCAGAATGGAAAGCCGATTGGATCATGGCGGAAGAGGATGAGCGTTTACAGCTGGATGTCAGTCCACTTCTTAGAAAAGCATTCGTCCTCGACGGGCAGATCGCCTCGGCCCGCGTTTATGTGACGGCACTTGGTCTTTATTCGTTGGATATCAACGGGAAGCGTGTCAGCGAAGATTTTTTCACGCCCGGCTGGACGAGCTACCGGCACAGACAGCAATATCAGACCTATGACGTGTCGCCGCTGCTGCAAAGCGGAGAGAATGTGATCGGTGCGACGCTTGGAAATGGATGGTATGCAGGGTATATTGCATGGAGCGGTGAACGCGGGTTTTACGGAAAGAAACGGGCACTGCTGGTGCAGCTGCACATTCGCATGGCGGATGGAACAGAGCAGGTCATATGCTCGGATGAGAGCTGGCAGTCAAGAGAAGGCCCGATCCGAATGTCAGAGATATACCACGGAGAGCGCTATGACGCAAGACTGGAACAGGTGGGCTGGAATATGCCGGGGTATGATGCGTCAAAATGGAGTGGTGTAAAGCAGCTGGAATATCCGAAGGACATTCTGGTTGCGCAGGAGGCGCTGCCGCCGCGTATCATGGACGAACTGAAACCAACAAGGCTGTTCCGTACACCTGCTGGTGAGGCGGTATTGGACTTCGGACAAAACATGGTCGGCTTTGTCCGCTTCCGTGTGAAGGGAAACGCAGGTGACCGTGTGGTCCTGCGCCATGCGGAGGTGCTGGATAGAGACGGAAACTTTTATACGGCTAACCTGAAGGGTGCGAAGCAGACGATCGAGTATATCCTGAAGGGCGGCGGCGAAGAGCTTTATCAGCCAAGCTTTACATTTCAGGGTTTTCGGTATGTCTGCATCGACAGCTATCCCGGAAAGATCGAGCCAGAGAATTTTACCGGCTGCGTGGTACATTCGCAGATGAAGCAGAGCGGGAGCTTCGCCTGCTCCAATGAGTTGGTAAACCAGCTTCAGCACAATATACTGTGGGGACAAAAGGGCAATTTTGTGGATGTTCCAACGGACTGCCCGCAGCGCGACGAACGCCACGGATGGACGGGCGATGCGCAAATGTTTATCCGCACAGCGTGCTTCAATATGGACGCGGTGCTGTTTTTCCGCAAATGGCTGCGGGATCTGGCTGCCGATCAGACGGATGAGTATGGTGTAACAAATGTTGTCCCGAATGTACGGGAGGTGTCCTATGCCGGAGCGGCGGCGTGGGGAGACGCCGCTGTGATCTGCCCGTGGACGCTTTTCCTGTGCTATGGAGACAAGCGGGTGCTGGAAGAACAGTACGACAGTATGAAGCGATGGGTGGAGTATATACGGCGGCAGGGGGAAAATCCATTCCTTTGGAATACCGGTGAACAGTTTGGCGATTGGTTGGCTCTCGATAATGGGCAGGGCGCCTGGATTGGCAGCACACCGACCGACTATATTTCCACGGCGTTTTATGCAAACTCGGTAAAACTGTTGGCGAAAGCAGCCAAATGGCTGGAATATCGAGAGGAAGCAGAGAAATATCAGAGGCTTTATGAGTCTGTCAGGAGTGAATTCCGAAAAAACTTCGTTTCGCCGAACGGCCTGCCGTGCGCAGACACGCAGACGGCCTATGTGCTCGCGCTGATGTTTGATCTGTTGGAGGAAAAAGATCGGAGCAAGGCGGCTGAGACGCTTGTAAGGCTGCTGCATGGCAATCGGGATCATCTGAACACTGGATTTGTCGGCACGCCATACCTGTGCCATGTATTGAGCGGATTCGGTCATCATGATCTGGCATGTAAGCTCCTGCTCCATACAGATTTTCCGTCATGGTTATATCCGGTCACAAAAGGGGCGACGACAATCTGGGAGCACTGGGATGGAATCCGGGAGGACGGAAGCTTCTGGGATGACATTATGAATTCCTTTAATCACTATTCCTATGGCTCGATCGGAGATTGGATGTATCAGGAGATCGCCGGCATTCAGGTTGACGAGAAAATACCGGGGTACCGGCATATCCTTCTTCGGCTGCGTCTTGCCGACGGAATGTGCTTTGCCAGAGCGGTCTATGAATCGCCTTATGGAAAAATCGTTTCCGGTTGGAAAAGAAATGAAACGGAAATTGAAATTGCGATCTCGATCCCAGCAAACTCTTTTGCAGCAGTCACATTGCCAAAGACCCGGATTTCACAATTGCGGAGTGAAGGCGGCGGAGAAGAAGTTATTGCCGCTCTTGCGCGGGCAGTGCAGACAGAAGACGGCATGGCGCTTGAACTTGGCTCCGGAGATTATATTTTTCAGTATGCGCTGGACGCAGCGTTATGATATCGGTAAAAATGAAGAAATGCTGTGCTGAAGGATGTACTTTATCTTGAAACACAGCGGAAAGGATTGGTCAAGCATATGAAAAAGATTACAGATAAGCAGCTGTTGATGGGGGCGGATTTTGCGGGTTTTCCGCTAAAGGAAGCAATCAAGGAGTATCTGGAGAAAAAGGGGTGGACAATCACGGATATCGGAGTTACGGCAGACTCTGACCCCAATGATACCGAGCTGATGTTCCATCGTATCGGCCTGCGGGTCGGGGCGATGATTGCCGAAAAGGAATTTGAACGAGCCATGATTTTCTGCGGCACCGGTATGGGAATCCACATCGCAGCATCAAAGTGCCCGGGCGTTCATGCCGGCGTTGTAGAATCAGTTCCGGCAGCATTCCGCGCGATCACAGGAAACGGCGTTAATGTTCTGGCTATGGGCGCATTTTATGTAACGCCGGAGCTGGGAAAGCAGTGCGCGGATGCGTATCTTTACAACGATTTTGGAAGCGGATGGGAATGGTGGCCCGGCTTTGACCGCTTCCATCAGATCGCAATTGATGAACTGAATGCGTTCAACTACGACGAATACAAGGCGAACGGATTTAAGGTCAAGCATCTCGGCGATTGCGGCTGCGAGCTGTATGACCGCCCGAAGGGCTTCTCCCCGGTGCCGCTGATGTGTAAAAGATAAGTTAAGAAAAGAGCCCCAGAAGCAGAACATGCTTCTGGGGCGCAAATCGGATATGATATCCTAATCCCATTTCTCAGCACAACGGCATCTTTACGCGAACTTATTGCTTTAACCACTGTGCAAATTCCCCCTGTGAGATTTCCCCTGCCTCACACTTCTCCTTTTCCTTCTGCGCTTCCTTGCTCCAAGCCGAGAACGCTTCCTGAGAGATTTTGCCCGCACGGATCCATGCGAAGCGGCGTTTATACTCGCGGCGGTAGATTTTCAGAAGCTCGTCCTGCGCGTGGCTTTGCATATACTGCCGCATCGCGCCGACCTCTTTGCAGGTGCGGCCGCGGCTGTCGAACACGCGGCTGCAATATTCTGTACTGCCGTGAACAGTGAGGGCAAAATACCTGCCGCAGTTTTTGCAAGTGCGCATTATGATCTTTTCTTGGACGCACTTGCGCAGCGAAAAATCGATCAGATCGTACATGCTTTGCGGATACAAGACCTCCGCAAACTGCTTCTCATCTACAAACTCGAACGAAATCTTCATTGGCTGGAAGTCAAATTTCTGCAAGGACGGCGCCTGTTCATACGCCTGCACCCGAATGGAGAAATCCACGTCGGTAATGCTTGCGTCCAGTACCGTCTGGAAAAGGCGCAGAATTTGCTGCTGCATGGTCGCAAGGTTGCTTGGGACGTGCGCCAGTTCTTTGTGCGGCAACAGCTTCGTCGGATTTTTGCAATCCGGCGTCGCCTGCTTCAGTCGGTTGCTCCAATCCAGCCACAGGTAGAAAAAATACGGATGCTCGTCCTTGAAGTCGTCCAGAAGTTCTTGTACTGGCTTCAGGCACTTTGTGTCCCGTGTCTGGTAAAACTTTATCAACGAGCGCTCCGCTTCATGGAAGCGCGGTTCCCATTGATTCACGTCATAATATACAAACGACAGCAGGCTGTCCGGAAACGGACGGTCTGCTATTTTTGTAGACGAACGAAAATCGTCGTTGCTATACATCAGGGTTTCGCTGCTGTCCAGAAGATAAAATTTGCACTGAAAATCAGACATGACTGCACCTCAAAATAGATTTATAGAAATTTATATTATAAATTAGTCTTGACAATAGTTTGAGATTATGTTAGTCTAAAATTAGAAAACAAATCTATTTGATAATTATAAGTCTAAATCATGCAACACAGAATGTCAATAGCAAACGGAAAGGAAGTGAAAAAATGACCAAACTGGAAACCATCACAGCGGAAGATCTGCAAAACAGGACATACGAACCGACGCATTTTCTGGTAGATGAGCTTATCCCAGAGGGCTTGCATATTCTCGCAGGCGCGCCGAAGATCGGCAAGTCTTGGCTGGCATTATGGCTTTGCTTGTGCGTTTCGCAGGGGCAGCCGCTCTGGAATTTCGCAACAACGCAGGGCGAAGCGCTGTATCTCAGTCTCGAAGATTCGTTCCAGCGCATCCAAACACGGCTCTTTGATCTGACCGAGGACGCGCCATCGACGCTGCATTTTGCGATCATGGCTGACACGCTCAAGCGCGGGTTGGAACAACAGATCAAGCAGTTCTTGACAGATCATCCTGACACAAAACTCGTTGTGATTGATACCTTGCAGCGCGTTCGAGGCACTGGCAGTGACAGCAATTTGTACGCAAATGACTATCAGGACATCGGGATTTTGAAACAGCTTGCAGACAAACGGCACATTGCAATTCTCTTGATTCACCATCTGCGGAAGCTCCACGACGACGATCCGATGAACATGATCTCCGGCTCGACAGGCTTAAGCGGTGCGGCGGACTCGGCATTTGTTCTGCAAAAGCACTCCCGACTTGCCAATGTCGCTTCTCTGCATTGTACCGGGCGCGACATCCCGGACCGGACTTTGAAACTGGAATTTGGTGAGGAAGATCACATCTGGAAACTGCTTGAGGACAGCAAAACTTGCGGCGGCGCTTCTAAGATTTCGACGCTTCAACTCGTACATCTTTTCTCTGAATTGCTCCGTGCCGATCCTACATACCTCGGCTCACCATCGGCACTGTCCGCAAAGATCGACCCTGACGGCAGCCTCGGTATCACACCGAAAAAGGTCACGCGGTTGGTGCGGGAAAGCGTTGCGGCTCTAAGAGAAAACGGGATTTTAGCAGAGACGTACCGCAGCAACGGCAAACGGTGGATTTCCCTCAAACGTGCCGATCGTGCCGATTTTCCGCCCGTGAAAACAATCGGCACGATCGACCCTGCGGGTGTGCCGAGCACCTGCACCGTGCCGTGAGCCGCGTGTCGCCACTGTGTGCGGCTTTTCGAGCCCCGTACTAGGAACGGCGATGCAATCTGTATACGCATGGCGATCAGGTCTTGAAAACTCGAATTTGACGCAATTTCATAAGAAAAACGATTTTCAAGCTTCCAATACTGGTCATATTGTGTTATACTTTTACATAATAATAGGAAATGGAGCGTGAAACTATGCCGCTGGTACAGGCGAAATGCACCAACTGCGGTGCAAATCTGGAGATTGACAACACAAAGGACGCCGCGATCTGTCCCTATTGCGGGACTGCGTTTGTTGTGGAAAAAGCGATCAACAATTATAATACAACCAACCAGATCCAAGCGGGCGTCGTCAATGTCTACGGTGGAAACTCAGCGGATTTTGTGATCCGCGGCGGCGTTCTGGAAAAGTACAACGGCGCGGCAATGGAAATTGTAGTGCCAAACAGTGTAAAGATCATTGGCAAGGATGCTTTTATGGACTGTATCGGGATTACCTCTGTGGTGCTCCCGGATTCGGTACAGGAGATTGGAGAAAGTGCATTCAGAGACTGCACTGCGCTGACATCGGTTGTAATTCCGGATTCTGTTCAGAAGATTGGAAGTCATGCATTTGAAAATTGCAAATCACTTGCTTCGGTCAAGATTCCGGATTCTGTTCAGAAGATTGGAGATCATGCATTTGCATATTGCAAATCACTTGCTTCGGTCAAGATCCCGGATTCTGTTCAGAAGATTGGAGACTATGCATTTTATGGATGCAGTTCGCTTACTATAGTCGAAATTCCTGATTCTGTTGGAGGTATTGCAGAATACGCATTCTGCGAGTGCGAGTCGCTCATATCAGTCACAATTCCCAATTCTGTATGGGGAATCGGAGAGCATGCATTTTATAAATGCAGATCGCTTACATCGGTTAGCATACCAAGCTCGGTAAAAGTCATTGGCGAATATGCATTCGAATATTGCAGTGCTTTACGCAAAGTAAAAATTGACGGAGCCCCTGAAATTGACAGCGGTGCTTTTTATGGATGCGCCATCCAAACTGTCGAAGCATCAGAAGAGTTTAAAAAGAAAAATTGGAAGGTCTTTGACTGCCTGAAAGAATACCAGCCGCGCGAGAGCGGCTGCTATGTCGCGACCGCCGTCTACGGTTCCTACGACTGCCCGGAGGTTTGGACGCTGCGGCGCTTCCGGGACGATACGCTGGACCGGACATGGTATGGTCGCGCGTTTATCCGCGCCTATTACGCCGTCAGCCCGACGCTGGTGCGCTGGTTCGGAACGACTGGCTGGTTCCGCAGCCTGTTCAAAGCACCGCTTGATCGCTTTGTCCGGAAGCTGCGGCAGCGCGGCGTGCAGGATACGCCATATCAGGATAAATATTGAAAAGAATCAAAAACCGGCGAGGTCAAACGGCCTCGCCGGTTTTGTCTATTTGGAGGAAAGGGCAGAAACAGATTTGAATACAGAACAAGAGTCAAAGAAGAAAATCCGCCTCTGCGCGTGGATCTCGATTACAGCGCTGATCTTGTGCACGGCGCTGTGCGCCTTGGCCGTGCTGTGGAGCAGATGACGGACGATGCACCGACACGTGACGGAACGACTATAGCTTTGCACATCGACAGCAAGCGCCGGAAAAAGCTCCGGCAAAAGAAAACTGCCCTCGGTCATACCGAGGACGATCACGAAGATTGGAATATGGAACAAAAGATGTAGGGGGAGATTTATGGCAAGCATCAAGCAGATATCTGAACGGAAATATAAAATCACCATCAGCAATGGCTACCGCACGGACGGACGTAAAATCTGCAAGGCGAAAACGATTCAGGTGCCGGATTCTGTACCAAAGCGCGGTGTCGAGCAGTATGTCTACCACGAAGCCGAGCGGTTGGAGCGTCTGTTCAAGCAGGGCTATAGCGAGGACGCTGAAATGACGTTTGAAACTTACGCCCGCGGCTGGCTGGAGCGACAGACGAAATATGCGCCCGGAACAATTGCGTTTTACCGGCGTTCGCTTGAAACGGTCTTCCCGGAGATCGGCGCGATCAAGCTGAACAAGCTGCGCCCCATAGCACTGGAAAACCTGTTGGCGAAGCTCCGCAAGCGGACTTACCGCGGCAAGCCGATCAAGGAAAAGACGGTCCAGAAATACCTGACCGTCGCATCAGCGGTTCTCAGCGACGCAAGACGCAACGAGATCATCGAGAAAAATCCGGCCCGCATGATCGACCTGCCGGATGCAGAACGCAAGGCACAGGAGATCCCGACGATGGAGGAAATGCAGAAATTCCTCTCGGCACTCTGCTATGAAGAACCGGTGTTTCAGCTCTTTTATTTTCTCGCCATCAACACCGGAATGCGGCGCGGCGAGCTGTGCGCCCTGCGCTGGTCGGACGTGATTGTAACTGGCAGTTACGAAGGCTATATCATTGTCCAGCATTCCCGCAGCACGGTTTCGGGTGAAGGCGTACAGGAGGGAACAACCAAAAACGGACGCACCAGAACCGTTTCTATGAACGAAGAAATGTTCAGCCTGCTGTGCGGGTTCTGCTACCGCAAGATGAGACTCCGAGACGAGAACGGAATCCCGTTCCCGGAATACATTTTCACAAAAGACGACGGCACGCCCATCCACCCGGACACGTTCAGCAAGCACCTGAAAGCCTTGTTCGCAGAGATCGGTCTGCCGAAAACCTATCACCTGCACACCCTCCGGCACTTTTTTGTTTCAACGCTTCTGCATGAGGGCGTGGACAAGAACACAGTCGCAGATCTCGCCGGTCACGGCGATACGTCGTTCCTGGAGCGCACCTACTGCCACCCGCAGATGCAGCGCAAGCAGGAGGCTGCGAAACGCATGGCGGAGTGCCTGATTCCGACACAGAGCGCAGCGCAGCGCAGATGGTTTCGTGAAGAAAACGTTTATTGAAGCTGGGCGTTGTGTGTGCTATCATGAATTTAATGAATCGGAATTTGTTGAGGTGTTTTATGAAACTAATTTTTTTAATTGGCGATGCTGCTGTTGGGAAAATGACAGTTGGTCAGGAACTGATGAAAATAACGGATTTAAGGCTCTTTCACAATCACATGACCATCGAACCAGTGATAGAGATTTTCGGTAGATACGACGGAAAGACTATCTCAGAAATACGTGACACGATTTTCAAGAACTATGCGGCTTCCGATAATTATGGGATGATTTTTACAATGATGATGGATTTTAACCTGCCGTCAGAATGGGAGTATCTGGAGCATGTCAAAGGCATATTTGAACCATACGGGACCGATTTTTATTATGTTGAACTGATTGCACCACAAGAGATAAGACTGAAAAGGAATATTTCTGAGAACAGGCTAAAAAATAAAGCTTCTAAAAGAGATATAGAGACTTCAAATCAGCGTTTAATCAATGATGACAAAAACCATAGGTGTGTTAGTTATGAAGGCGAGATTACTTTTGATAACTACCTAAGGATCGATAATTCTGATATGGAACCTGACAAAGTCGCAAGATTGATCCAGGAAACCTTCAATCTATAAATTCCAGATTATCGGAGCAGCAGCCTATGAACATTCGAGAAATCCATGAAAATAAAAAGCAATTCCTTCCGCTTTTGCTGTTGGCGGACGAGCAGGAGGACATGATCGACCGCTATCTGGAGCGGGGGGCCATGTATGTGCTGGAGGACGGCGGCGTGAAAGCAGAATGCGTCATCACCGATGAGGGCGGCGGGATTCTGGAGCTCAAGAACCTTGCTGTGGAGCCGGAAGCGCAGAGAAAGGGCTACGGTAAGGCACTGATTGACTTCCTTGTGCGCAAATATGCGGGTCACTACGCTCTCTTGCAGGTGGGCACCGGCGATAGCCCGCTGACCGTGCCGTTTTACGAAAAATGCGGATTTACCCGCTCCCACCGCATCCCAAACTTCTTTACCGATCGCTATGACCATCCTATCTACGAGGCCGGGGTGCAGCTGGTGGATATGGTGTACCTGCAAAGAAACTTATGATTCTGATCGTCAATTCTGCCCATCCCGAATTGTCACTTTCGTAGAATCTTCAAAATCTACTCGCTATTCCCGATTTTTCTGGTATTGTTGCTGTTACAAAATCTCAGCCGTGCTGAGCGAAACAGGAGGAATCACAACATGGCAAGTATCAGAAAACGTGGGAATAGCTACCTGCTCGTTGTCTCGATGGGTTACACACCCGACGGTCGGCGGCGCAATCCGCAGCAGAAGACGGTCAAGCCGCCCACAGGCCTTACGCCAAAGCAGACGGAGAAGTGGTTACAGGAACAGGCGATGCTGTTCGAGATGAGCTGCAAAAAGATGAATCCGGATGTTGACCGGTCAATCACGCTCGAAAAATACACCGAGATTTGGCTGCAAGCCATTGCGCCAGATAAACTGGCGAAGTCCACGCTCGTGCGCGAGAAACAGGACATCGAGCGTTTCAAACCGTACCTCGGCAGCTACAAGCTGGTCGATCTTCGGCCGGAACACTTCCGCAGTCTGTACGCGAAACTGCGGAAACAGAAAAATAAAGCGACAGGAAAGCCGCTCTCCGAAGCGACGGTAGAAGGTGTCCACAGCTGTCTGTGCGGCATCCTCTCCGACGCGATGGAGGGCGGCTATCTTGATCATAACCCGGCTTGGCGCACCTACAAATACGCTGGGCAGAAGAAGGAAAAGAAGGTAGTGTCAAGAGTTATGCGCAAATTTGCTTTGGTATCTGGTAGAAATCTATTA
>OMBO01000585.1_pt1 | contig 22290 bp, 14 predicted proteins | sample 1644901 | NCBI WGS metagenome assembly OMBO01 (sample SAMEA103958144, study PRJEB25191) | human gut metagenome | reverse complement strand
GTACCTTCCACACCGGCGGCGTGGCCGGCGGCGACATCACCCAGGGTCTTCCCCGCGTGGAGGAACTGTTCGAGGCCCGCAAGCCCAAGAAGATGGCCACCCTGGCCGAGATCGGCGGCAAGGTCCGCTTCGAGGAGGCCACCAAGGGCAGTCTGCTGAACATCATCGTCACCGCCGACGACGGCGACACCCGCACCTATTCCGTGCCCCACACCGGCCTGCAGGTCCGTGACGGCGACGTCATCGAAAAGGGCAAACAGCTGCAGGACGGCGCCCTGAACCCCCACGACGTGCTGCGGATCCGCGGCGCCTCCGCCGTGCACAACTACCTGATCCAGGAGGTCCTGAAGGTGTACCGCCAGCAGGGCGTGGACATCAACGATAAGCACATCGAGGTCATCGTGCGCCAGATGATGCGCAAGGTCCGGGTGGAGGACGCCAACGACACCGGCCTGCTGTCCGGCGCCATGGCCGACGTCCTGGAGGTGGAGGACGAGAACGAGCGCGTCCGCCAGCGTATCGAAGCGGGCGAGGTCCGGGAGGACGGCGAGCCTCTGCAGGAGGCCACCTATACCCAGCTTCTGATGGGCATCACCAAGGCCTCTCTGGCCACGGATTCCTTCCTGTCTGCCGCGTCCTTCCAGGAGACCACCAAGGTCCTCACCGAGGCCGCCATCAAGGGCAAGGTGGACCACCTGGTGGGCCTGAAGGAGAACGTCATCATCGGCAAGCTGATCCCCGCCGGCACCGGCCTGAACGCCTATCGGCACTTCGCCGAGGAGCTGGTCCCCGTGACGGAGGAGGAGCTCCAGGAGGAGCAGTCCGAAGAGCAGGCCACCGGCGTGGAGGCCCTGCAGGAGGACGCCGCCCAGGTGCTGGAGGAGACTCCCGGCCAGGACGAGCAGGACCAGGAGTAAGACGACTCCGGGCATATACGGTTCGTTACGCAGCCCCCGGCGGATTCCCGCCGGGGGCTGTTTTCTTGCCTTTTTCCCGGCGGCGTGGTACAGTAAGGGTATCCGCACAAGGGAGGAGCCGTTTCGCCATGTCCGCATCCGCCGCCTGCTATCATCTGCCGGGCCTGTTTGAATTTTACGATTTTTACCGGGTGTTTCTGCCGCTGTTCCGGCAGCACCGGGAGTATTTTTACGATTGGTGCCGCATCGCCTCCCTGTATGGCGCACCGGCGGACTGCATCTGGGGCGGCGGCCGGGTGGGGTCCGGGGACCGGGACCCCCGGGAGGTGCTGGCCCTGACCCGGGAATACGGCATCTCCGCCCGGCTGACCTTCAGCAACTCCCTGCTGCGGCCGGAGCACCTGTCGGACCCCCGCTGCAACCGGCTGTGCCGCCTGCTGGCGGAAAGCCCCGGCCCGCAGAACGGAGTCATCGTCCACTCGGACCTGCTGCTGGACCATCTGCGCCGGACCTATCCCGGGCTGTACTTCGTCTCCTCCACCACCAAGGTGCTGACGGATTTTTCCCTGCTGCGCCGGGAGCTGGAGCGGCCGGAGTTCCGCTATGTGGTGGCGGATTTCCGGCTGAACCGGGCCTTCCGCCAGCTGGGCACCCTGCCCCAGGCCCTGCGGGATAAGGCGGAGCTTCTGTGCAACGAGTGCTGCGCCTTCGGCTGCCGGGACCGGGCCGCCTGCTACCGGTCCGTCAGCCGGGAGAACCTGGGCATGGAGGGTCCCGTCCACCGCTGCACCGCCCCGGACGCCGCCGGGGGCTATCGCTTCTCCCGGGCCATGGAGAACCCCGGCTTCATCGGCGTGAACGATATCCGGGACGTTTATCTCCCCATGGGCTTTTCCCAGTTCAAGATCGAGGGCCGCAGCCTGGGCACCGCCCTGCTGCTGGAGTTCCTGCTGCACTATCTGACCCGCCCGGAGTACCACATTCACGTCCGGGAGGCCCTGTATCTGGACAACACCCTGGACCTGTTCTGACCCGCCCCCTGCGTCCCGCCCGGGGCGCGGGGCTTCTTTCCAAATTCCCCTTGCCTTTTCCGAAAATCTCTGTTACAATTATGGCATGCATGCCAAATATAGGGAAGGAAGTGCGTATTACGACCATCACAAGCGCCAGTCTGCCCGCCAAAAAACGGATTCTGACGGTCTGCGTCAAGCTGTTTCTGGAGCAGGGTTACAAAAAAACCACCGTGGCGGAGATCGTCCACAAGGCGGCGGTGTCCAACAGCATTTTCCAGAATATCTTCCGGGCCAAGGACGGCGTCCTGACGGAGCTGGCGGAGTTCATGTTCTCCAACCAGTTCTCCATGGCCCGGGACGTCACCGGGAAGCAGCTGCCCCCCGCCTATGTCTACGCCGCGGAGACCGCCATCCAGATGACCCTGACGGAGCTGAACGAGAACCTGCGGGAGATCTATGTGGAGAGCTATACCCACAGCGAGGTGTCCGAGTTTATTTTCCGGGCCACCGCCCGGGAGCTGTACCGGATCTTCGGCCCCTATCAGCCGGAGCTGACGGAGGAGGACTTCTACACCCTGGAGCTTGGCTCCGCCGGCCTTATGCGGGGCTACATGGTCCGCCCCTGCGATGGGACGCTGACGCTGGAGAAGAAGCTGCGGATGTTCCTGACCCTGAGCCTGCGGGGCTATAAGGTCCCGGAGGAGGAGGTGCAGCAGATTCTGCGCTTTGTGGAGGGATTGGACATCCGCACCGTGGCGGAGCAGGTGATGCAGAAGCTGTTCCAGGCCCTGGCCATGCATTATGAGTTTTCCCTGTCGGAGGAAGCACAGGCCGCCGCCCCGGCGGCGCCGTCTGTACCGACCCCGCCGTCAGAACCGGCGACGAAAGCGCCGTGACCCTCTGGGCGGCCCTGCTGCCCCTGGCCGCCCTGCTGATGGCCCTGACCATCGGCCGCAAAAAGCGCCTGAGCGGACCGCTTTTTCTCCCATAAGCAACAAATAGCCCCGGGACGCGATAGCGTCCCGGGGCTATTGCTATTGCCTGACTTTTTTGGGGGTCAGCTCAGGTGCTTTTTCTTGCCCAGCAGCAGGGCAGCGGCAGCCAGCAGGGAAACGGAGGCCGCAGCCAGCCACAGAGCGGTGTGAGCCTCATCTCCGGTCTTGACACCGGGATTCTCGGGCTGCACAGGCTCATCGGGCTTGTAGTTGGGATCGGTCTCGCCGCACACGGTGCACTTGCCGTCCTTGTAGTCGTGACCGGCAGCGGGGATGGTCTCGCCCTTCTTGACGGTCTCGTTGCACACGGTGCAGACCTCGTCGCCGGTGTAGCCGTCCTGGGTGCAGGTGGCGGCCTTCGCGCCTACCAGCTGGGTCTTGTGGCCCAGAGCAGGGATGACCTCGCCCTTCTTCACGATCTCCTGGCACACGGTGCAGACCTGGTCGCCGGTGTAACCGTCCTCCGTGCAGGTGGCGGCCTTCGCGCCTACCAGCTGGGTCTTGTGGCCCAGAGCGGGGATAACCTCGCCCTTCTTGACGGTCTCACCGCAGACGGTGCAGACCTCGTCGCCGGTATAGCCATCTTCCGTGCAGGTGGCGGCCTTCGCGCCCACCAGCTGGGTCTTGTGGCCGGTGGCGGGGATGACCTCGCCCTTCTTGACGGTCTCGCCGCAGACGGTGCAGACCTCGTCGCCGGTATAGCCATCTTCGGTGCAAGTGGCCGCCTTAGCGCCCACCAGCTGGGTCTTGTGGCCCAGAGCGGGGATGGTCAGGGCCTCCAGGGTGGTCTCGTTCTTGCCCTCAGCATCGCTGAACAGCTTGCCGCACACGGAGCACACCCAGTGAGCCTTGACGCCGTTTTCGGTGCAGGCGGCGGGGACCTCCGCCACGGCGGACAGCTTGTGGCCGTCGGCGGGAATGGGCTGGGCCCGAACGTCGGTATAGGTGACGCCGTCCAGGACTACCTTGGCGGTATAGGTGCGGACGCCGCCCTCCAGGCAGGAGCTGCCGGTGGTGACCTCGCTGGTGACCTGGGCGTCCAGATGCAGCTTCTCATGCCGGGGATTCACGGTGCAGGCAAATTCGGCATAGGCGCTGAAATCGTCGTTCCAGGTCCACACCGGCTGGCCGTACACATGGCCGTCCTTCAGCTCGATGTTCACCGTGCCGGTGGGGCAGATCCACTCCTGGCCGGTCTGGCCGTCCCGATTCTGATAGAACACCCAGTTGGGGCCGCCGGGGATGTCCAGCCGGGTCAGGTCCAGGGACACGGTGATCTCCGTATCCTCCGCCGTCAGGGGCTCGGCGGTGAACTTCACATAGTCCGTCACGTCCCGGGTCATGCCGTTGGCCAGCAGGGCCGTCACCTGCATGCCGGCGCCGTCAAAGGTCTCGCCGATCTCATAGACGGTGCGCTCCGGCTGCCGGGTGATCTCCAGGACGGTGACGCGGCTGCTCAGCCGCATCATATAGGCCGAGTCGTTCTTGAAATAGATGGTGCCCTCGCCGTCCACAATGGGGCTGCAGATGGCGTACTGGGCCTGTGCGCCGCTGGGGGTGAACAGCACATACCCGGTCTCGATGGTGACCTCGCCGGAATCGCCGTTATAGGTCTCCATGGTGGTGTAGGTGTGGTCCACCTCGGTCATGCCGGGCTTATCCCGCAGGACCCGCAGCTTGCCGGGGGTATAGTTGTCGAAGAAGTACACATACGCATAGCCGTCCTGGTCCTCATAGGCCGTGGTCAGCAGACCGCTGGTCTGGGGATAGCCCTGGGTGGGGACGGTATAGGCGATGGAGAAGCTCTCCAGGTCCACCACGGTCATGTTGTGGCCGGAATAGGCCCCGAACTGGCTGACGCCGGACACGCCGATGTAGGCCCGGCCATTGTGGATCACCGGTGTGGAGGTGGACATGGGCGGCGTGTTGTCGTCGTTGCCGCCGTTGTCCAGGTGCAGGCGGTTCAGGGACCTTTCCACGAAGGTGCCGTCCTCGTTGGTGCGGACCTGATACAGGTCGCCGCCCTTGGAGGTGAAATAATAGGCGTCGGTGGCGGGGTCATAGCACACGCTGCTGCGCAGGTCGCCCACATTGGTGGCCTTCAGCTGGTCCAGCAGCACGCCGGTCTTGGGATCCAGGGACAGCACGGAGCCGTAGCCCGTGGTATAGCCGCTTTCGCCGTCGTCGGTGGTCACCAGGACGAAGTTTTCGCAGGCATAGGCCCCGGCCCAGTAAAACCCGTTGTGGGTATAGGTCCAGGCGGCCAGCTTGGTCTCCTGGGGCTGAGTGGGGTCCTCATCGGTAACGCTGATGCCCGCGAAGTTGGCCTGCTTGGTTTCGGAGTTCCAGAAGCCGGTGTAGATATACCCGTCGCAGTAGGCGATGGGGCAGTTGGGCTGACCGCCCAGGGGATCGGTATACACCCACAGGGACTCCAGGCTCTCCGCGTCGAAGGCCTGGATGCGGCCTCCGCTGAGGGCCACGAAGATCATGCCGTCGGCATAGGTGGGGGAGTTGATGGCGAAGGAGGAGCTGGTGACCATGGTGCCCTGGCCCACCACCGCGCCGGTGTCCTTGTCGATCTTCAGCAGCTTGTCCCGGGCATAGGCGTAGAGATACCCGCCTGCAATAATGGGGCAGGAGGCGGCGCTGGCGCCGTAGCCCTCGCCCACCTTGTTGGCCCACACCAGCACCGCGTCCTCGGCGGTGATGGGGGTGGGGGCGCTGACCACACCGTTGTTGTTGCTGTCCGCCCGGAACAGGGGCCAGTCACCGGGCTGGAGAATGTCGTTGTGGGTGCTCTCCGGGGCCTTGTCCAGCTTCACGGTGATGTTCTTGCTGTCCTCCCCGGCGATCACGTCCAGCTTCTGGCCCACATAGCCGCTGCGGGTCACCACCAGGGTATAGGCTCCGTTGGTGTCCAGGGTATAGGTGCCGGTCTCGCCGGGCAGGATCCGCTGGCCGTTGACGTTGCTGGTCAGGAACACCGTGGCGTCGGCGGGGTCGGTGGTGACGGCGGTCTCCACCGGCGGCAGCTTGTTGATCCGGATGGAATAGGTCTGCGCTACGGAGGTGGGCTCGCTGTGGGAAACGGTGACGGTGACGGCCTCCGTCTGCAGGGCGGTGTTCAGGGGAACGTTCACCGTCCGCAGGACGTTGGGCCTGTTGTCCGCGTCATAGGTCAGGGTCTGGCTCCAGTCGCCGCAGGCCACGGTAACGGTCATGTCCGCGTCCAGCCTATAGCCGGACAGGGGGCGCAGAGTCAGCTGGATCTCCGGCACCCGCTGGCCCAGGGACGTTGTGTAATCCAGCACCAGCTTGTCGAAGGCTTTGGATGCATCGTCCTTCTGGTTCAGGGGCAGGGCGCTGCCGTTGTTGTCCGCCAGCTTCATGGAGTTCAGGGTCATGACCCGGTGGGCGGAGATGAGATAGCTCTGATAGAAGGTGACGCCGCCTACGGCCTTGGCCTGGGCCACCTGCAGCTCCATGGAGTTGCCATGGCCGCCGGCGGCCATGAAGTTGGCCACGGAGCCGTAGCCATCGTCCTTGGAGGTCAGCACCTTTTCATACAGCTTGTCGGCGAAGTTGGTGTTATAGTGACCGTAATAGACCATGGTGGTCACATAGGTGCTGTCTGTCCTGGCCCGGTTCAGGAAGAAGGAGGCGTTGTTGGACTCCACGGCGAAGTCATACTCGTGGACGCCTGCGCTGAAAGCCGGGGTCATGGGATAGGGGATGGCCTTGGCGGAGGTGCCGCTCTTGGCGTCCAGCCCCTTGAGCCAGTCCTCCACAATGGGGGTGGGCACCTGCACCGTCAGCCCGGCGGAGGCCTTCACGGCGGCGGTGGTGTGGAAATAGCTGTTCTTGGTGGAGACATAGGTGTAGCTGTCGCCGGGAACCAGGGCGTACACGTCGGCGGTGCCGGTCTGCTGCCGGGGGGCGATCACCGCCCCGGCGTTGTTGGTCAGCTCCACCGTCACATCCTGCTCATGCTCCAGGGTCACCAGAACGCTTTCCCGCTTTTCCACCAGCACCGTATAGGTAACGGTGCGGCCCTCGAAGGTCAGTGCCACGGGCACGATATACTGTCCCTTGTCGTTCTTCTGGCAGCCGGCCAGGGTCACGTTCACGGGAGCGCCGCCCTGGGCCGCCTTCCCGGCAACGGTCAGCTTGGCCTGGGCGCACAGGGGGGAGGCGGTAACGGTCACCGCGTCCTCTGTGGTGGCCACGGTATAGCTCAGGGTTTTCTTGTCAAAGTCCAGCTTCAGCCGGGCGGAGGCGTCGGATACTACCAGGTCCGTCAGGCTGGGGGTGCGCAGAACGTGCAGGGTATAGGGCTGATACTGCTCGTAGCCGTCCACGGCATACCGGGCCTCCAGCACCACGTCCCCGCCCTCTAGGCTGCTGCCGGGAAGGACCCGGCTCAGCGCCGTGGCCTTGCTCTGCCAGGAGCGGGCGTACTTGGGCAGGGTCTCCACCCCGGCCAGGTATACCCGGACGTTCATCTGCCCCTCGGCGGTGCCGATGCCGTCTCCGGGGACCATGTAGGGATACAGGGTGCCATAGGAATAGTCAGGCACCCAGAAGGTGGCGCCGCCGTCGGTCTCGTCAAACTTGGGGACGTCCTCGCCGTCCTTCCACTGGTTGTCGATGCCCAGGCGGAGCTCCTTGATCCACTTGCCGGAGGGCAGAGGGGCGAACACGGCTGCGCCCTGGGCGGTGACCTCCACGGTGCCCCGGACGTGGTTGATGCCGCCGTCGGACAGGTCAAACTGATAGGTGGCGGGCACCAGCTGCACGGAACCGGCGTTCTTCACGGTGGTCACGGTGCCGAACTCGCTGGTGAAGGTGGCCTGCGCCGGGGTCACGGCGCTGCCGTCCTGGGTGGCGGCGATGGTCACGGTCACCCGGTCGCCCGCCTGGAAGGCCTCGAACTTGTCGATGGCCTTTTCCAGGGCGGTGCGCAGGGGGGCCGCCGCGGCGTTGGTGGCGGCATAGAAGCCGCTGTGGGCGGCGTCATAGGCCTCCTTGGCGGCGGCGTAGTCCTTCAGTCCGTTGGTGGACGTGTTGTAGGCCGCCATCCGCTCTGCCAGATGCAGCAGGTCATCGCCGTAGCTCTGATTGGCATTGGTGGTGAACCAGATGGCCGTCAGTCCCTTGGCCGAGGCGTCCAGGGCATAGCCGTCGCCATCGTAGTGCAGGGAATAGTTGTCCGTCCGGCCGTCCACAGCGGTGATGAACCCGCTGTCGATGCCGGAGAAGGTGTGGCCGCTGTTTTTCAGCACGTCCTTCACCGTGTCGCCGGAGCGATAGCCGATATACTCCGGCTCGATGACATAGCCGTCCTGGGCCACGGCCAGCAGGGCGATGCGCCCGTCGTCTGCCGCATAGGCCGGAACCGGCAGCAGAGACAGCAGCATCAGGCACGCCAGCAGCGCCGCCATCAGGCGTTTGGTAACTCTCATGTGATGTTTCCTCCTTTGTTCTTTCTCTATTCAAAACACCTTGCAGGTGATAAATCTTGAGACGAACCGGCGCAGGACCGGGGTTTGCTCCTGCCATACCCGGCGGGTGCTTTCCAGCAGGGCCAGGCACCGCCGCCGCTGGCCTTCCGTCATGGTGTGGCCGCTGTACCACACCTCCCGCTCCAGGTACACCAGGTCCTCCGCGTCCTCCGGGGACAGGGGGTCCTCCGGGAGGCCCGGCTGACCCAGCAGGTCATGGACGGCGCACAGAATGTATCCGCAGCCCATGCGGCAGTCCGGATCCTGATACCGGGCCGCCGCCTGCCGCAGCCGCCTGCGGCCCAGAACCGCGTGGACGGTCAGGGCCAGCAGCCCCAGCGCCAGCGCCGCCGCCAGGGTCAGCAGGGCGCTGCGGACATATTCCGCCCGCCGGTCCTGGGGCTGTTCCTCCTCCGGGACGACCTCCGGCTCCCGCTCCTGAACGGGGGTGTCCGGCACGGGGGTGTCCCCCTGGCCGTTTTCCCCCTCCGGGCCGTTTTCCGGCAGCCGGTATTCCACCAGGTCCGTATAGCCCGGGGCGGCGTCAAAGGGCAGCCAGCCCACGCCGTCCAGATAATACTCCGTCCAGGCGTGGCTGCTCTGCTCCGTCAGGGTCAGGGTGCCGCCGGGGGCCATGGCCTCCGCCTGCTGGCGGGTCACGACGTACCCCTCAGCGTACCGGGCCGGGATGCCGCAGCACCGCAGCAGCAGAGCCGCTAAGGTGGCATAGTGGATGTCGCTGCCCTGCTGGCCGCCGGAGGCCATGGCGGCGGCGATGTCGCCGCCGGACACCGAGGCCCCCTGGCGATAGCTGACGCTCCGGGAGAGATAGGCCAGCACCGCCGCCTTGGCCTGGGTGGTGGTCATATCGCTCTCCGGGGTAAAGGCCCGGGTCAGGGCCTCATAGGTGCTCTGAGGCACCGTCAGATAGTGGTCATAGACCCACTGGCGGTATACCGCCTCCCCCTGGCGATAGGGGGTGTCGTCCCCGGACCGGGACAGGGCGTCCTGCAAGAGATAGCTGTCCTCCACCGGGTAAACGGACAGGGTGACGGCGTCCGCCGGGACGCGGCCCCCCTCTCCGGCCAGGTCGGCGGCGTCCAGGGCATCTGTGGCCGCCCCATAGGGCAGATACAGCCGCTGGCGGCAGGCCCCGGTGTTGGCCACGGTGACGGTCTGGCTTTCGCCGCCGGATACGTCCTGCCAGGCGGCGGAAACCTGGGTGGAGGGGAAGAAATAGTCCCTTTGCAGGGTATACAGGGCGTCGGCCTGGGCCGCCAGGACCTCCCCCTCCAGGGGCTGCCAGCTGCGGCCGGTGTACTCCCCGGCGGCGAAGCCCCGCAGATACAGAGGCCCCCACCGGTCCATGGTCACGGTCAGGGCCGTCTGGCTGCCGGAGCCGTGGGGCCGGGTCAGGTCCCCCTCCGGCAGGGGGGAGGGATGGGACTCATACCGCAGCCGGTGCAGAAAGACGCCGTTCCCCTGTGCCGGGACAAGGCCGGGAATCAGCGGGACAAGGGCGCAAAAAGCCGCAACAAAAAGGGACAGTCCGGCCAGCATCGCCTGCCGCCCCAGCCCCTGCCGGGGCAGCAGGCACATCAGCCCGCCCACCAGCAGAACCGCCAGCGGCCAGCCCCCCTCCAGAAGGCCCAGCAGCCGCAGCACCAGCGCCGCCAGGCCCACAGCCAGGCAGAACCCCGGCCACCGGCGGCGCAGGGCCAGCGCCGTGACTCCGCCGGTGAGGACCGCCAGGGTCAGCACCAGGGGCCAGACGCTGCCGCCGCCGGAATAGGGCAGGTGATACCGCCCGGTCTGCAGCAGCAGACGGCTAATTGCCAGATTTCCCAGGGCGGCTGCGGCGGCGGTCAGCCGGTTCCGGCACAGGACGGCCCACGCCAGCCACGCGGCCAGCACCGCCGCCAGGGCCGTCAGCCGTCCGGGTTTTTCCCACCGGACCAGCAGGCCCAGGCACAGGGCGGCTGCGGCGGCGGCTATGGGGAGAACCGCCGGGGCCAGGCTTCCCGCCGGGTGCAGCCACTGCCACACCCCGGCCCAAAGCCCCGCCAGAAACACGACGCCCCCCGGCAGGGCCCCGGGGCCGGCGGGTTTTCCGCCGGCGGGCTTCTCTATTCGGATGGAGGATGATGGTTTTTTCACGTTATTGCGCACTCCTGATCCACTGCTGGATTTGTTGGGGCATCTGCTCCGGGGTAAAGACGCCGGGCTCGCCGCCCTGTTGGCTGCACCGCAGCACCAGGGCGTTTTCCGGCAGGTCCGGCGGCACCCGGCAGCACAGGCAGATCACCGTGCCCGCCTCCTGCCAGGGAGGCGGGTCGGACTCCTGAGCCGGGGACTTCATCAGCTCCGGCAGGGCCTGGGCCAGCTGTTCCTGGTTGCCCAGGGTGCGGCTCTCATAGCCCTCGGGGCCGTTCCAGGCCAGCCGGAAGCTCCGACCCTCCAGGGCCTGGCACAGGGAGGCCGCCGCCTCCATCAGGGCGTCCGCCAGAGGGGGCGGGGCCTTCTGCCGCAGCACCAGCACCGTCAGCCGGTGGTCCACCGGCCGGGCCGGGTCCCGGACCACCAGCCGCCCGGTTTTGCCGGAGAGCTTCCAGTGGACCTGGCGCAGGCTGTCGCCGGGGGCGTAGTCCCGGACCTGGAAGGTCTCCGTCCGGTCCGTTCCCCGGCGGCCGGGGTCATAGACGCTGCCCTCCCGCCGGGGGCGCAGGGCCTGAAAATCCTCCATATCCAGAGGAAAGGTATCCGGCATGACGCACAGCTGGCCCCGGGCCCGGCAGGGGGCCGGAACCGGCAGCAGGGAGAAGGCGTCCCACACCGTGACCCCGGTGATGCGCAGGGTCAGGCAGCCGCACAGACGGCCGGACACGGCGCTCTCCCCCTCCGGCAGGGTCATGCAGGCGGTTTCGCCGGTGACGGTGTTCTCCGCCGCCAGGTGAAACCGCACCCGTCCCACCGGCAGAGCCCGGGGACGGCGCAGGGTCAGGCGGACGGCGGCGGGCCGTCCCTTTTCCGCAGAGGCCGGGCAGGACAGCTCCGCCCGGAGCTTCCGGCGGCACAGCAGCACCGCCAGCCAGGACAGCACCGGAAGCATCAGCGCCGCCAGTCCCGCCGCCAGCACCGGCCCCGAGGGGGCGGCGATATACCCCGCCGCCAGCAGCAGAAGGCACAGGACCCACAGCGCCTGGGTCATAGGGTCCGCTCCGTCATGGCCGGGGCGGGGGTCTCCTCCAGCACCTGGGCCAGAATGGCCTCGGGGGTATAGTCGTTGAGCTTTGCCCGGGAGGACAGCATCAGCCGGTGGCCGAACACATAGGGCACCAGCTCCGCCGCGTCCTCCGGCAGAACGAAGTCCCGCCCGGCGGCAAAGGCCGCCGCCTTAGCGCACCGGCACAGGGCCAGGGCCCCCCGGGGGCTGATGCCCAGGCGCACCATGGGGTGGCTGCGGGTGGCCTCGGTCAGGCGGGCAATGTAGTCATACACGGGGTCGGCGATGTGGATGGCCCGGACCCGGCGGATGGCCTCGCACAGGGCCTCACGGTCCGCCACGGCCTGCACCCGGGTCAGGGGGTCCTCCCCGCTGCGGTCCCGGAGAATGTGGATCTGGCTCTGCAGGTCCGGATAGCCCATGCTGAGCTTCATGAGAAAGCGGTCCAGCTGGGAATTGGGCAGGTCCTGGGTCCCGGCGGAGCCCACGGGGTTCTGGGTGGCCAGCACCGCAAAGGGCTGGGGCAGGGGATGGGTAACGCGGTCCACCGTCACCTGGCCCTCCTCCATGGCCTCCAGCAGGGCGGACTGGGTTTTGCTGGAGGTGCGGTTGATCTCGTCCGCCAGCAGAAGATTGGTCATAATGGCCCCGGGCTGATAGACCATGCCGTCCTTTCCGGGCATGGAGAAGCCGATGATATCCGAGGGCATGGTGTCCGGGGTGAACTGGATGCGCTTGGTGTCCAGCCCCAGGGCCCGGGAGAAGGCCAGGGCCATGGTGGTCTTGCCCACGCCGGGCACGTCCTCCAGCAGGACGTGGCCCTCGGCCAGCAGGGCGATCCACACCTTGGAGATCACGTCGTCCTTGCCCACGATGGCCTTCTTCACTTCCGCCAGAACATTCCGGGTTATTTCGTACATACGCGTTTCCTCTTTCTTATAACGATGATGACAATGCCCGCCGCCGCCGGAACCGCCGCCCCGGCGATGAGCCAGGGAAGGGGGGAGGCGCTTGCAGAGGCCGCCGGGGGGATATCCCGCAGGTCATATAGCCGCCCCTGGCCTGCCCGGAGCCGGTCCAGGGCCTGCAGGGCCAGAATGGCCTGCTCGGTGGCCATCAGGTCCTCGGGGCCCTCCGCCGTGTGGCGGAACAGGCCCTCCCGGGTGCGATAGGACAGCAGTCCGTCCCGGAGGGTGCGGCCATTCTGGATAAACCGGGCATCCGTTTCCGGGTCCAGGCCCAGACTGCACAGGGCGATGAGCACCTGGGCGGTGCTTTCGGCGTTGGGGTCCCCCCAGCTGACGAAATCGCCGTTTTCCGTCTGCTGGCCGGACAGCCACGCCAGCCCCCGGCGGATGGCCTCCGCCGTGGCGGGGTCCTCCTGATAGGGGGCCAGAGCCTGCAGGGCCATGGCCGTGATGTCCACGTCCGCCGTCCCGGCGGAGAGGCCGAAGGCCCCTTCCTCTGTCTGGGCCGACAGAATGGCCCGGCGCATATCCTCCCGGGTATAGGCCGCCCCCTCCGGCACGGCGAAGCCGCCGCTGTCCAGAGTAATCAGGGCAAAAATCCAGCCGTTGAGCCCCTGGGCCCCCAGGGAGCGGGAGCGGGACCAGTTATAGGTCCCCTCGGCTACCAGGTCGATGGGCTTTCCCTCCCGGTCCCGGCCAAAGGCGGTGGGGTCCCCGCCCTGGGCCTGCACCGCCAGGGTGATGCGGTGCCACTCGGTGGCCTTGATGCGGTCCAGACCGCCGTTTTCCCGGTACATGGAGGTGACATAGGACTCCAGGTCCCGGAGATAGTCCGGCCGCTGAAGCCCGGCCCGGCCGGAGGCGATGGCCAGCCAGTCGGATACGGAGTCTCCCGCCGTCAGGGGCCGGTTTTCCAGCAGGGGGCGGAAATCCTCCCCCCAGGCGGGGCAGATCAGCGCCGCCGCCAGCATCAGGGCCAGCAGAGCGCCTGCCAGGGTTCTTCTCATGGAATGGGCTCCTCCTTCCGCTCCCCGCATCGGGAGCAGGTATAGATGATGACGCCGTCCCGGCGCTCCGTTTCCTGGAAGTCGTGGCCCAGGGCCGGAATTTCCTGGGTCCGGCCCACGTCGCCGCACACCTGGCAGGTGACGGCGGCCTGGCCGGGGTGGGTGCAGTCCGGGGCCGTGGTCTGCTGGGGCTGGCCCCAGCGGTGCTCGTCAATGTACTGGCCGTTGATCCAGCGGCCGCAGTAGGTGGACAGGGCCCCGTAATTGCCGCCGGTGGCGTCATAGCCGCCGATGTCCTTGCCGTAGGCCAGGGTGAAGCGCAGATACAGGGTGTCGCCGGAGGACAGGAAGTAATTGGACAGGCCCTTTCCGGCGTAGGTCTGGCCGCCGATGGAGTACATCCAGCCGGAGCCCTGGGTATAGTCGAACTCGCCCAGGCTGTCGTTGTCGTGCTGGCCGGTGAGGTTCAGGCCGTCCCGGAGGATTTTGGCCCAGAGGTTTTCCGGGATGTCGGGATAGTCCATGAACCCCGCCCGGCTGATGCGGCGCAGATAGAACCCGACGTCCGGGGAGCCGCTGTATTCGTATTCATAGCCCCACTCCTCCAGGGCCTCCATAACGGCGTAGGACGCCGGAACGTTCTGGCGCACCTGAACGGCAAAGGGCTCCTCCGGCAGGCCCATGCCCATGGTGGTGATGTCCAGGACCACATAGGCCGTGCCGATGACGTCGCCGGTGTCCACAAAGCGGTAGATGATGCGGTAGGACACATAGCGGGAGTTGCCCTGGCCGTCCCAGGCCCGGATGGAGATGGTGTGGGCCTCGCTGTCGCCGGAGAAGGGGTCGGGGAAGCGAAGCTGGTACTCGAACACCGGGTTGCCGGTGGGCTGAAGGACCCGCTTGCCGTCCAGGTATACCTGGATATTGCTCTCCGGCAGGGAGCGGCCGGTGTAGGCGGTGGCCTGCACCGTCAGGGTGAAGTTGCGGTTGGTGGTTTCGGTGACGCCCTCCAGGTTGGTGACGATGGTGGGGGGATGGTCGCCGATGGTGGGGTGGCGCTCGTCGGCCTTCTGGGCCGCGTAGCGGATGGCGTAGTTCACCTCCTGGACGGTTTTATTGCCGTCCTTGCGGTAGAGGGTGAAGTAGTTGGTCTCGCCCCGGCAGAGCCGGGCCTGATAGTTCCGGCCGTCGGCGGTGAGGTACTGGCCGTTCTGGGAGGTCTGGCTGTTGCGGAGCTTGACCTTCAGGGTCTGGCCGTTGGCGTTGAGGATATAGGCGTAAAAATGCAGGGTGTCGTCGGTGAGCTGGTCATAGGTGATCTCGCCGCTGCACAGGTCCGTGACGATCCGGGGGGAGGGATCGGTACCGCCGGGGGTGTCGTCCCGGGGGCCGTCGTCCTTGGGCGGGGCGTCCGGGTCCGGGTCCTGGCCGGGGTCCTCGGGCGGGGTGTCCGGCTCCTGGGGGGTGTCCGGCTGGTCGGGCTGATCCGGGGTATCCGGCTGTTCCGGCTCCTGGGGCTCCTCGGGGGTGTCCGGTTCTTCCGGCTGGTCCGGAGGCGTCTGGGGCGATTGGGACTGTCCCTCCGGGCGCAGGGGGTCCGCCTGGGCCTGGGGCAGGGGCGTGGGGCCACCGGTGGACAGGCCCAGCCCCGGCAGGGCCGCCGCCAGCACCAGGGCCGCCGCCAGAAGCACCAGCAGTCCCCGCAGAAGATAGGTTTTGCGATTTTTCATACCGTTTCCTCCCGGATAAACAAAAAATGGTGTTATTCTGCCATTGCAGAATAACACCATAACCGTTTTTGGAAATTATTCGTGTGCACACAGTAGGTCTCCCGACTCGTACCTCAAGCGGCGGGTCTGTCCTGCCTTCTCAGAAGGAGTGCCTTCCAATGACCGGCTTTCGCCGACGGACAGATGCCTTGGTACACACGGTGTTGGTCAACGCGGGGCTCGTCCCCATTCCCTTGTTCATCAATGCGCCTGACCCGCAGGGGGCCTTTGCGGCCACATTGCCTCTGGTGGAGTATGTCGAATTTATTATACAGGGCGGCAGGGGAAATTGCAACCCCCGGCTGTGATATTTTACATGCGCGGATCCTGCCGAAAAAATTTCGCTTCTTAACATGATTTTAGCGTTTTCTTAACGCTGAAATATGGTACAATGGTGACATTACAGGCGCGGGGAGGGGAAAAACAGCCATGAAGCGCTTTCAGATCCGCTGGCCCAACGAGTGGCTGAAGCGGACTCGCCTGTTCCGGACGGACCTGCTGTCTTATTCCGGGAAGGACTTTATCGTATCCGTGTCGCTGTACCTGATCTCGGTGGGGTTCTGTCTGGTGCTGCGGAACTTCGACCCCAACAACGACACCAGCTATGTGTCCATGATCTTCCTGCTGGACGTGTTTCTGACGGCCCTGCTGACGGACGGGTTTTTCTTCAGCCTGACCATCGCGGTGTTCGCCGTGCTCAGCGTGGACTACATCTTCACCCCGCCCTTCTGGGAGGTCAGCTTCACGCTGGCGGGCTTTCCGCTGACGTTCCTGGTGATGATGACCATCTGCGTGGCGACCGGTATCGTTACCAGCCGGGCCAAGAAGGTCAGCGAGATGGAGCGGGAGGCGGAGCGGGAGAAGATCCACAGCAACCTGCTGCGGGCGGTGTCCCACGACATCCGAACCCCGCTGACGGGCATCGTGGGGGCCACCAACGTCCTGCTGGAGCAGGATGACGTCCTGACGCCCCAGCAGCGGCGGGAGCTGCTGAAAAATGCCAACGAGGACGCCCAGTGGCTGATTCATATTGTGGAAAATCTGCTGTCCATCACCCGCATCGGCGCAGGGGAGGACGCGCAGGTTACCAAAACGCCGGAGGCGGCGGAGGAGGTCATCGAGGGGGCCGTGGGCAAATTCCGGCGGCGGTATCCGCAGATCGATGTCCGGGTGGAGCTTCCGGAGGAGTTCTTCCTGGTGCCCATGGACCCGCTGCTGATCCAGCAGGTGATGACGAACCTTCTGGAAAACGCCGCCATCCACGGCGTCACCACCACCCGGGTGGCGGTATCCCTGGAAAAACAGGGGAAGTGGGCCCGGTTCACCGTGTGCGACAATGGCCGGGGCATCCCGGAGGGACGGCTGCACAACCTGTTCGACGGCACCCAGAGCGCCCAGAAGGGGGACAGCACCCGCAGCATGGGCATCGGCCTGTCTGTGTGCAAAACCGTGGTGGCAGCCCACCGCGGCAAAATAAAAGGAGAAAATATCAAGGGGAGCGGCGCCCGGTTCACGGTGGACCTGCCCCTGGAGGAGGATGAACATGAAGATCAAGGATAAGGTTCTGATCGTGGAGGATGAGCAGAGCATCAGCAATTTCATCTCCATGGTCCTCAACGCCAACGGATACGATACCATCATTGTGGGCAGCGGTGAAGAAGCGCTGACCATGATCGCCTCCCACTGCCCGGACCTGATCGTCCTGGACCTGGGTCTGCCGGATATGGACGGCATGGAGGTGCTCAAGTCCGTGCGCAAGTGGTCCAACCTGCCGGTGGTGGTGGTGTCCGCCCGGAACCACGAGCACGACAAGGTGGACGCGCTGGATTACGGGGCCGACGACTATCTGGTGAAGCCCTTCGGCACCTCCGAGCTGCTGGCCCGCATCCGCACCGCCATCCGCCATACCCGCACCACCCTGGCCAATTCCCAGATCGCCCAGTCCGGCAAATTCACCGCCGGGGACCTGACCATCGACTATGACAAGCACCAGGTGCTGATCCGGAGCGAAAACGCCAAGCTGACGGTGAACGAATACAAGATCGTGGCCCTGCTGGGCAAATATGCCGGCAAGGTGCTGACCTATGACTTCATCATCCGGGAGCTGTGGGGCCCCAAGGCCAAGGCCGACAACCAGATCCTCCGGGTGAACATGGCCAATATCCGCCGCAAGATCGAGGACACCCCCGGCCAGCCCCAGTACATCTTCACCGAGGTGGGCGTGGGCTACCGCATGCGGGAGGGAGACTGAGACCGTCCACTTCCGGAGGGCGATTGGCGAGATATGTAAAATTTTCGCCGCAAATTTGTAAAATAGGGGCTATCTTTTTCCGGATGTATATGGTACAATCAGAATATCCCAAATGTATGCGGTACAACATGGTGCCGGAGAAGGTAGGTCTTATCTTATGGAACACAATGCGATCCTGGACAGCAAGCTGTCCCTGAGCAGCAACATTCCCCTGTACGCCCAGCTGGTGGGCATCATCAAGCGGGAGATCTCCTCCGGCGCGCTGAAGATCGGGGACCTGCTGCCGTCGGAGGCGGAGCTGTGCCGGGCGCTGGATATCAGCCGCAACACCGCCCGCCAGGCCATCGGCGAGCTGGAGGACGAGGGACTGGTGGTCCGCAAGCGGGGCAAGGGCACCTTTGTGGCCGACCCCAACAACAACCGCCGGGGCGTGCGCTATTCCTTCACCACGGAGGTCTCCTCCCTGGGCAAGACGCCGTCGTCCACCCTGGTGGATTTCGGCGTGGTGATCCCCACCCGGGCCATCTGCCAGCGGATGGACCTGCAGGAGGGAACCCCGGTGTATTGCTTCACCCGTGTCCGCAACGTGGACGGGGAGCCGCTGATTCTGGAAACCTCCTACTATCCCCAGTACATCTATCCCAACCTCACCCGGGAAATGGTCCAGACCCACAGCTTTTACAGCCTGCTGTATCACGTGGGGATCACACCCTTTTCCGCCGAGGACAGCTATGAATCCGTGATCCTGGACGCCCCCCGGGCCAGCCTGCTGGGGGTGGAGCCGGGCAGCTGCGCCTTTTATCATCAGCGCCGCACCCGCACCGAGGACGGCCGCATTTATGAGTATACCCGCAGCTATATCCGGGGCGACCGGGTGACGCTGGATGTGCATATGCAGAAGAACAATATGACCTTTAATCGGACGGTCAGGTGAAAGAAAATATCCGCTTCGCACGGGAGTGCGGGGCGGATTTTTTGTAGGGGCAGGGGAATCCGCCGTTAGGCGGGAAGGCTTAGGGACGGGGGGACGGATTGCCACGGGCGGTGTGCGCACCGGCTTCGCAATGACAGGGGGTTTTGCAAGGGGTGCGGTAAGGCGGGCCGATGTGGGGAGCGAATCGAGCGCCGCCGGTGGCGGATGAAGCGAGATGAGCGAGTGGCCGCGGTCAAAATTTCAAGCGACAGCCGTAAGGCAGCGCAGAAATTTTGGGCACCGCAACAGGGTCATCCGTAATACCCCTGCACAAAGGTCGAGGAGAACGGATTGCCACAGCCAGTGTGCGCACTGGCTTCGCAATGACATGGTTTTTTGCAAGGGGGGCGGGGCAAATCCGGGTGGGCGGACGGGTTATTGGTGGTGCGGTGGGGAGAGGGGTGCAAAAAAAGGCAGCGCGGAGGCGCTGCCTTTATGCTATTTAGGCCAGGAAGCCCTTGAGGATGGTTTCTTCGGCTTCTTCGGGGGTGAGGCCCAGGGTCTCCAGCTTCAGGAGCTGATCGCCGGCGATCTTGCCGACGACAAGTTCGCGCTGTTTGTTGCCGGCGAGCCTCACATGCCCACGCTCGAGTTCCCGGGCGATGGCGCACAGCCGGTCAAGAAGATCTGCTTTAAGCTGCTTGCAGACGCTTACTGGGAGGAGTAACGCACTGCTCGGCTGAGCTGCTCGTCTGATGACGTGATTCCATTGAGGAGCGCGCTTGAGCCCCGTTAATCGCGGTTCCCTTGGGGATTGCGGTTGGCGGAGCTTTTTTGTTGAGTAGGGGAGTTGCCGGCGGCGTTTTGCTTGGATTTATTTGCGAAGAACATCGGCTAGCCGCAGGATTGAAATCATCGACCGATAAGTGAGTTCCACCTTTTCGCCCGCAAGCAGTCGTTTCGAGCCAATCTCATCTAGCCCCACAAGCCGAGAAAACAGCGGGCCGCTCATCGTGCCATCGTCAATTGATTCCCTTATGGTCTTCAAAACGTCCGTATCATGAAGCGATGCCGAGCTGTAGGGGGCAACACGAGCGGAACTCTCAATTAACGACGAGACAAAAGGATGGAGATGCTTTGGACATAGTCCATCAAACACCACATCCCCATTGTCATCCGAGCCGACCAGGCGCCAAGTATAATGATCGACCCAGTCATCTCCGTCATATATGGCGTCCATGAGCAACTTCCCGTCTAGAGAGAGAAACCTATTTGGACATCGGGGCGCAAGACCGCAATCCATATCGGGCCTGCAGCAGCTCCAACCCAACGCACCACATAGGTTCCCTTTCGTACATGTGTATCAATCTGCCCCGAAATGCCGGTGAATGCAATTCCAGACCCGTTTGTCGGATAGCAATCGACGTATTTTTGTTTTCCGCTCACAACCTTGTATAGATATATCGTTCCAGCAAAAGACAAGGTATCGTGACTATTCTAGATCTATATGGCCAATTCGAGCCCTCGCCATGGCAATTGTTGCAGCTGGGTTTCTTTTCATAAAAATTTCACTTTGGTAAATCCCCGCCCCTAAGCATTAAACCCGAAGTCCACCGAGTGGGCGAATTCCGGCGGATGTGCGCCTGAAATCGGTAACAAAAAAGCCGCCCGAAGGCGGCTATCTTGTGCAATGGAGCCAGCGACCGGGCTCGAACCGGTGACCCCCGCTTTACGAGAGCGGTGCTCTACCAACTGAGCTACGCTGGCGGCCATGTGGTGACGCAACTGAGGCGTCAACGGCTGTCTATGATACGGGACATCGCACATCCGCGCAAGTGTTCTGACGGCTTTTCTCACTTTAAATGCACTAATATTGGAGACGTGATGTCTTGCTCTTACGGGTCTCAAGCAGAATGGGGCAGTGATGATTCAACCCAAGATTCTTCTCACGCGCATCGATGATCGGTTTATTTACGGGCAAGACGTTGAGCTGTGGAATGAGGCGGTTGGTTCTAACCTCGTCCTGATCGTTAACGACGAGATTGCGGCGGATTCGCGCAAGTGGGCGCCTATGAGGGTCGCGGTGCCCGAGGGCGTGTGGACACGGTTTTTCTCGGTGCAAAGGGCCATCGACATCATTCATACCGCAACGCCGCGCCAATTGATTCTGATCATGGTGGCCTCACCCGCCGATGCACTCGCGCTGGTTAAGGGTGGCGTGCCGATCACCAAGATCAGCATTGGCCATATGCAGGCAGGGGAGGGCAAGCACCCCATAACGCCCGCAGTCGCCGTAGACGGCGAAGATGTCGCCGCCTTCAAAGAGCTGCAAAAGCTCGGCATAGAACTAGAAATCCGCTACCTCCCCAGCTCCAATCCCGACCCCATCGGCAATCTGTTCAACTGATCCCTTGGGGACGGAGAAAAACGAATCATTTTGCCCTTGCGAGGGACGCGCGCGATGCTGCCTGTCAAAAACAATGCCCATTTACTACGTTTGATCGGCTATCGCCGAGCATGTCGAATTTGAGAAAAACAAAACCGCAGGTAGACGGCTCGCGCATTTAGCAAAAACCGGTGCATGGTCGAGCATCCCGGGCTAAACGTAGTAAATGGGCATAGTTTTGATATGTCACTCATACAGTCACAGCGAAAAAGAGCCCAAAAGATGAAAAAACGCCCGTCGGCGGTGGTGCCGGCGGGCGTTGCTGTGCGATATGTTGCGTTGTGGGCTTAGTGCCTCATAAAGTGGTACTCAATCACATTGCTGTAGGGATGACCCGGGCCCACAATGCCCTGCGGGAACAGCGGCTGGTGCGGCGTGTCGGGGTACATCTCGGCCTCAAGGGCAAAGCCGGCGCCCCAGCCATAGTTAGCATCGTCCTTGGCGTGCTCGTCGCCCAGCCAGTTGCCGGTGTAGAGCTGCACACCCGGGGCGGTGGTGTAGTAGTCCAGCTCACGACCGGTCCACATCTCCTCGACGTGCATCGCGCGGCGCAGATTACGGCCGTACTGATAGCCATCGATGCACAGGCAGTGGTCATAGCCACGGGCCTGCTTAATCTGCGGGTCGTCGGCTTCCATGCCGGGCGCGACGGGGCGCAGCTCGCGAAAGTCAAACGGCGTGCCTTCGACCGGAGCGATCTCGCCGGTGGGAATGTTCTGCTCGTTGATGGGCAGGTAGTGGGCAGCGTTAGCAACAAAGAAGTGCTCACAGTCCATGCCGGCGTTGTGGCCGGCAAGGTTAAAGTACGTGTGGTTGGTCATGGACACGTACGTGGCGCGGTCGCTCTCACAGCCATATTCGATACGGAAGCAACCGGTGCGCGTTACGGTAAACACAGCCGTAAAGGTGCGGTTGCCGGGCAGGCCCAGCTCGCCATCCTTAAGCGAGGTGGTCATGCGCACGGCATTGTGGACCTCGTCGAGCTCAACATCCCACACGCGCTTGTGCAGGCCATGCTCAAGATCACTGTGCAGGTTGTTGACGCCTTCGTTGGCCGGCATATGCCAGTCCGTACCGTCAATGGTGATCGTGGCACCCGCAGTACGGTTGGCCACGGGGCCGATGGTCGCGCCAAAGCAGGCGGGGTTGTCAAAGTAATCCTCGAGCTTATCGAAGCCCAGCACCACATCGCGCACGTTGCCGGGGATGTCGGGCACGTCGATGCCCAACACGGTGGCGCCATAGTCCATAATGCGAACGCAGATCTCGGGCCCGTTGAGGGTG
>OMBO01000581.1_pt1 | contig 22456 bp, 12 predicted proteins | sample 1644901 | NCBI WGS metagenome assembly OMBO01 (sample SAMEA103958144, study PRJEB25191) | human gut metagenome | reverse complement strand
TGTTCTACGGCAGCGTGATCCTGCCCTTCGTAGACCGCTTCCCCAAGGATACGGAACTGTACAAAATCATCACGACCAAGCTCTCGGAGCAGGTGCAGTCAGAATAGAGACGAGAAAGGATGTGCGAATATGAATAACAATCTGATGATCTTTGAAAACCCGGAGTTCGGAGCTGTACGCAGCATCCTGATCGACGGCGACCCGTGGTTTGTCGGTAAAGACGTGGCTTCCAGCCTTGGTTACAGCAACCACCGAAAAGCCTTGCTCGACCATGTTGATGGGGAGGATAAATTGGATGGGGTAACGATTCGTGACCCCATCGGCAGAGGTCAGAAACCTATCTTTATTAGCGAATCCGGCCTTTACAGTCTCATCCTCTCCAGCAAGCTGGAGCGCGCAAAGAAGTTCAAGCGCTGGGTGACGGCCGAGGTGCTGCCCTCCATCCGCAAGCACGGCGCGTATATGACGGATGCACTCCTTAGCCGGATGGATGAGCACCCCGAGCTGATCTCGGAGTATATCGGCAAGCTCCGTGCGGAAAACGCAAAGGCGAACGCCGCGCGGGAGGCGCTGAAAAAGGCGGAGGCCGAGAACGCGCGGCTGGCTCCGAAGGCCAGCTACTACGATTCCTTTGTGGGCGTTGAGAGCGTGACCTGTCTCCGCTATACCGCCAAGGAGCTGGGCGTTCCGCAGAAGAAATTTATCGGCTACCTGCTGGAAAAGGGGTATGTGTTCAGAGACCGTCACCGCAGCGACCGTGTATTTGTCAGAGCCGGCAAGCGCAACGACCCGCTGTTTGTGACCAGAGATTTTTACCTTCCCAACGGAGCAAAAAGCGAATACACCCTCGTCACGCCTGCCGGAAAGGCGCATTTTCTGAAAATCGCGGAGAAAATCCGCGTCTGGGAGCCCCGTGAGGTTGCAGAGGGCAAAGACGCCAGCGAACAGGCCGTCTTTGCCGCGTGCGTATGACGATCCAATCCCCACAGAATCGAGGTGATGAATATGGCAAAACGCTCGCCAAGGCTGATTTTCACCGAGGAAGAACGCGCCCTGCCGGAGCTGGAACGAGCTGTCCGCAAGGCGGACAGGGCGGCGGTTAAGCTGGAAAAGGCCGAAGCGAAGATTCCCAAGAAAACCGTTAAGGTCAAAAAGCGCGTTGTGGACAGTGAGAGCGGCAAGGTCACGACGCGCCTTTTCTTTGAGGAGGCGGACAAAAAGCGTCCGCCCTCCAAGCTGGCGCACGCCGCAAGGAAAGCGCCGCTGGATACCGTCCGCAGCGCAGTCCACCGCAAGCTCCGGGAGGAGGGCGATGACAACCCCGGCACGGAGGCGGCGAACACCCTGACCGAGACGGCGGAGCGCACCTGGCGCATTGCGGAATCGGCGCACCGCTCCCATGCGGAAAAGCCCTACCGCAAAGCGGACAAGGCGGAAGCCGCCGCAGACAAAGCCAATCTCAAGGCGCTGAACAAACAGTACGAGCAGGAATACGGCAGGGCTTCCAACCCCTATTCCCGCTGGCAGCAGAAGCAGGCCATTAAAAAGGAATACGCCGCCGCAAAAGCGGGGAACGGCGCGAGGAATACCGTCAAAGCGTCCGAGACCACCGCGAAGGCGGCAAAGCGCGCCGCCGAGGGAAGCAAAAAGGCCGGCAGCTTTTTTGTCCGGCACAAGAAGGGCTTTCTCATTGCGGGCGGCGTCGCCGCCGCGATATTGCTGCTCATGACCTGCATTTCCTCCTGCTCCACGCTGTTTCAGGGCGGGGTGTCCGGCATTGCGGCCTCCACCTATCCGCTGGAGGATGCGGATATGCTGGCGGCGGAAGCCGCCTACTGCGCCATGGAGGACGAGCTGCGGGAATACCTGAACAGCTACGAAAGCACCCACGATTACGACGAGTACCACTTCGACCTGGACGAGATTGAGCACGACCCCTATGTGCTCATTTCCATGATTACCGCCCTCAAGGGCGGAGAATGGACGATTGACGAAATAGGCGGGATTCTGGAGACGCTGTTTGAAAAGCAGTACATCTTAACGGAAACCGTCACCACGGAAACCAGATACCGCACCGAAACGCATATCGGCTACTACACCGACGAAAACGGCAATCTGCAAAGCTACGAGTACGAGGCGGAGGTTCCCTACACCTACTATATCTGCCATGTGGAGCTGGAAAACTTCAACCTCTCCCATGTGCCGGTGCATATCATGTCCCACGATCAGCTCTCCATATACGCCGTGTATATGAGCGTGCTGGGCAACCGCCCCGACCTGTTCCCCGATTCCCCGTATGTGAACCGGTACTACCACACCCAGTATGAGAAGTACGAGATACCCCCGGAGGCGCTGGCGGACGAGCAGTTCGCCGCCATCATCAAGGAAGCGGAAAAGTATCTGGGCTACCCCTACGTCTGGGGCGGCAGCTCGCCCGCCACCTCCTTCGACTGCTCCGGCTTCGTTTCGTATGTCTACAACAACTGCGGCCTGCACTGGAGCTTCGGCAGGCTGGGCGCGGAGGGGCTGCGGGGTATGTGCACCTATGTTTCCCCGGAAAGCGCCCGTCCCGGCGACCTGATCTTTTTTGAAAAGACCTACGACACCGCAGGCGCGTCCCATGTGGGCATCTATGTGGGCAATAACAGGATGCTCCACTGCGGCGACCCCATTCACTACGCTTCCATCGACACGAGCTACTGGCGAAGCCATTTTCTCCAGTTTGGCAGATTACCTTAACAACAACCATATCAACGCAAAAAGGAGGATGTTATGAACCCGCGACTTGAAAAGCTGCGTCAGGAGCGCGAGAAGCTGGCGGAAAAGCTCACATCGCTGACCGCACGGCTCAAAGCCCTGGACGAGCAGATTCTGAAGCTGGAAAACACGGATATTGTGGGCATCGTCCGCGAGAACGGGCTGACCATCGAGCAGCTCGCGGCGCTGATGGCGATGCTGGAAAAGCGTCCCACGGCGGCGCTGCCCGACGAATACAGAAAAACGGAGGAATTTGTGGATGAAGAATAAATGGAGATTTCTTGCCGTGATGATGGCCGTCGTGCTCTGCATGACGGCCTTTTCCGTTACGGCCTATGCAGGCGGCGGCGATATGGTCGATTCGACAATGGGCGACCCGACCATGGAAACCCCAACTGCAACTACACAGCCGGAGAATACGAATACCGGTGAGCAGACCCCAAACGGACAGATTCTGACCGTGATTGTGACCGAAAATGCGGACGGGAGCCGTACCGTGACCATCGGGGATCGGAGCTGGACGCTTCCCGCCAAACGGGAGCAGGCCGGAAAGGTGGTCAACGTCCGCACCTATTTGAACCTGCGCACCGGCCCCGGCACGGATTACACCGTGGTCGGGCGTCTGCTCAACGGTGCGGAGGTGAAGGTGCTGGAGGAAAGCAACGGCTGGTACAAGGTGGTCGTGCCGGAGCAGACAGGCTATGTATACGGCAAATACCTTGACGTCATGAACGTGCCTACAGAAAGCAGCGGAAACGATACGGATATGGCGGGACTGCTGGATATACTGCTGCAATATTACGCCGCTGCCGGAGGTTCCGCGCCCCTGACCCCGGACGGCAACCTGACGCTCATGGACGATATCGGCTCCGCTTTCGGCGCAGGCAAGCAGTTCATCACCGTGACGACCAAGGGCGGCAACACCTTTTATCTCATCATCGACCGGGACGATAAGGGCAATGAGAACGTCCATTTCCTGAATCTTGTGGACGAGGCCGACCTGCTGGCGCTGACCAAGGACAGCGAGAGCATCGTCCCCGCCTGCGCCTGCACGGACAAATGCGCCGTGGGCAAAATCAACACGGGCTGCAAGGTGTGCAGAACCAATATGAGCGAGTGCGCGGGCAAGGAAGTTACGGAACCCACGCCACAGCCCGCCGAGCCTGCGGAGACCGCGCCCGAAAAGAGCGCCAACGGCGCGGGGCTTGTTGTGGTCGTCCTCCTGCTCCTGTTGGGCGGCGGCGGTGCGCTGTACTGGTTCAAGCTCCGCAAGCCAAAGGCCGACACCCGTGGGGCGGACGACCTGGACGATTACGACTACGGCGAGGACGAGGAAGAAGAGGATTACGAGTTTGAAGCCGAGGACGAGACGGACGCCGGGGAGGATGAAGAAAAGTGACACAGACAGTCAGCACAGAATCGCCCATGGAGCCGTCTCCCCGCGAGAGGCTTATTCAGATCATGAAGCGCGAGCAGGCGCTTTTCATCCGGCAGACGCTCTCCCAAAAGCCCGGATACCGGGGCGGCAAGAAAGCCTTTGAATACTTCATCCGGCAGAAGATCGTAAAAGCCGTGGAAGCGGGCTGCGGGGACGCGGAGGCGCTGCTCCGCACCCCCAAACCCGTCAAAGCCATCTACTGCGACTTCAAATACTATTTCGACGAATACAGCTACGCAAACTGCGACCTGTATGTGGAGAAGGCCATCGAGGACTGCGGGAACAACACCCTGCGCAAGGAGTTCCTGCGGGCAAAGGGCTGGGACGCGCCGGATGATTTCGATATCAATGATGAGGAGGAATAAAGGAATATGAACGGATACCGATTGGTTGTGTGTGAAAAGCCCTCCGTGGCAAGGAGCATTGCCGCCGTTCTTGGCGCAGGCAGGCGCGAGGACGGTTTTCTTTCAGGTGGCGGCTATCTCGTCTCCTGGTGCTTCGGACACCTTGCGGAGCTTTCGGATGCGGACGCCTACGGTGAAAAGTACGGCAAATGGCGAAGGGAGGACTTGCCCATCCTGCCGGATAGCTGGCAGTACACCGTGGCGAGGGACAAGCAGAAGCAGATGAACACACTGCGCACCCTCATGCACAGAGAGGACGTTTGCGAGGTCGTCAACGCCTGCGACGCCGGGCGCGAGGGCGAGCTGATCTTCCGCACGGCGTATAATCTCAACAACTGCCGCAAGCGCGTAAAGCGGCTCTGGATTTCCTCCATGGAGGATGCGGCGATCCTTGATGGCTTTGACAATCTCCGCGACGGCGCGGAGTACGACAACCTCTACGCCTCCGCCCTCTGCCGCAGCAAGGCGGACTGGCTGGTGGGCATCAACGCCACCCGCCTGTTTTCCGTGATGTATCACCGCACCCTGAACGTGGGGCGCGTGGTATCGCCCACGCTTGCGCTGCTGGTGCAGCGGGAAGCGGAAATAAGCGCCTTTCAGCCGGAGAGCTTCTACACCGTCCATCTGGACTTTGACGGCTTCTCCGCCGCAGGCGAACGCATGAAGGAGCAGGCGGAGGCGGAGCGGCTTGCCGGGGACTGCAAGAACAAAAGCGCCGCTGTTAGCTCCGTCGTGCAGACGGAAAAGACAGAGAAAGCCCCGGCGCTCTACGACCTGACCACCCTCCAGCGGGATGCGAACCGCTTGCTTGGGTACACGGCGCAGCAGACGCTGGATTACCTGCAAAGTCTCTATGAAAAGAAACTCTGCACCTACCCCCGCACCGACAGCCGCTATCTCACCGACGATATGGAGGGCGGCGTAAACGCGCTGGCGCTGTGCTGTGCGGGCATCTGCGGCACGGAGCCGCCCGCAGCCGTCTGTTCGGGGCAGGTGTGCAGCAGCAAAAAGGTCAGCGACCACCATGCCGTCGTTCCCACGATGGCGGCGGGCGAAACGGATTTGGAAACCTTGCTCGCAGGCGAACGGGAGCTGCTGCGCCTTGTTTCCCGTCAGGTGCTTATGGCGGTCAGCGCAACCTTCGTCTATCTGGAGACCGAGGCAAGGCTGGACTGCGGCGGAAATGCCTTTTCTGCCAAGGGGAAAACGGTGGTTCAGCCCGGTTGGAAAGCATATGCGGATGCGGAGCTTATGGACAAGGCCCTCCCGGAGCTTTCCGAGGGACAGTTGCTTCCCGTTTCCTCCTGCGCGGTCAAAGAGGGCAGAACGACCCCGCCCAAACAATTCACTGAGGATACGCTTCTGTCGGCTATGGAGACGGCAGGCAAGGAGGATATGCCGGAGGATGCGGAGCGGCGCGGACTGGGAACCCCCGCGACAAGGGCAGCGGTCATTGAAAAGCTGGTGGCCACGGGCTTTACGGAGCGCAGAAAGGCGAAAAAATCTGTACGCCTCGTTCCCACCGAAGCGGGCGTATCCCTCATTACCGTGCTGCCCGAACAGCTCCAGTCCCCGCTTTTGACCGCCGAATGGGAGCACCGCCTCAAGGAGATCGAGTGCGGCGAGCTGGGCGCGGACGAGTTCCTTGCCGGCATCCGCGATATGGTCGCAGCGCTGGTTCGGGACGCTGCGCCTGTGGACGGCGCGGAGGTGCTGTTCCCCTCCGGCAGACCCGTGGTGGGCAAATGCCCCCGCTGCGGCGCAGAGGTCACGGAGAGCAAAAACGGCTATTTCTGCGAGAGACGGAGCTGCAAGTTCGGGCTGTGGCGGGACAACCGCTTCCTTGCCGCCAAGAAGATCAGCCTGACAAAGAAGATGGCTTCCTCGCTCCTGACGCAGGGACGCGCCTACGCCAGCGGTATCTACTCCGAGAAAACCGGCAAGACCTACGACGCATTCATCGTGCTGGAGGACGACGGCGCGCGTTCCTCCTATAAGCTGGACTTCACCAAATGACCCTCACAGGCTCCCGCACGGGCGTTTCGTTCCCCTGCGGGAGCCTCTGTTTTTACCATGACTCGAAGGAGGTATGCATGAAATGGCTGAAAAACAGACCAACAAGGAACGGCTCAAGGACATCACCGACAGCATTGAGACGGGCATAAAGGAGCTGTTTGAGAGCGACAAATACAGGCAGTACCTTGCCACCATGAGCCGCTTTCACAAGTACAGCGTCAACAACACCATGCTCATCTATATGCAGCGCCCCGACGCCACCCATGTGGCGGGCTTCAACAAATGGCGCGACCAGTTCGGAAGGAGCGTTAAGAAGGGCGAAAAGGGCATTAAGATCATCGCCCCCACGCCCTTCAAGAAGAAAATCGAGCAGCAGAAATTAGACCCCGACACCAAGCTCCCCCTGCGGGACGAGAACGGCGATATTATCACGGAGGAAAAGACGGTGCAAATTCCCATGTACAGGCCCGTGGTGGTGTTCGACGTGCAGCAGACCGCAGGCAAGCCCCTGCCGGAGCTGGCGGCGAACCTTACGGGGGACGTGCAGAATTACGGGGTGTTCATGGAGGCTCTGCGCCGCAGCGCGCCCGTCCCCATCTTCTTTGAAAAGCTGGCGGAGAATATGGACGGATACTTCTCCGTGGACAAACAGCGCATTGTCCTCAGAGAAGGCATGAGCGAGGTGCAGACGGTCTGCGCCGCCGTCCATGAGATCGCCCACTCCAGGCTCCACAATAAGGACGAAATCGGGGAAAAATATCAGGCGGTCGAGCTGTTCGGCAAGCCTGCGCTGTTTTCAAACGGGCGCATCGACCGGGATAAGCTGCCGGAGGGCTTGTATGTATATGACCTGCGCGGCTCGGATGACGATCCGGGTATGCCGGTAACGCTTGAAAGCCATGTCACCGTCAATCACGCCGCCTCTGTCATCACAGCAGCGCCCATTGAGCTGCCGGAGCAGGGCTTTTTGTATCTGGGCGAGGACGGGCTGAACTTCACGGGCGGCGAGCAGACCGTGAAGAAATTTTGGCACGCACAGTACCCGGAAAAGGCAAAGCTCTCCCGCGCCGCCGAGGAGATTCAGGCGGAGAGCATCTCCTTCGCCGTCTGCGCCTATTACGGCATTGAGACAGGCGAAAACAGCTTCGGGTATCTGGCGACCTGGGCAAAGGACAGAGAGCTGACCGAGCTTCGCGCATCGCTGGAGACCATCAACCGAACCTCATCCTCCCTGATTACGGATATCGACCGCCATTACGCGGAAATCTGCAAGGAGCGCGGGCTGGATAAGGAGACGGAGAGCCTTGCCGCCGAGCCGGTGCAGGAGATCGCCGTGCAGGAGCCGGAGCCGGTCACAGCGCCGGACAACGGCTGCGTCCCCGACCCTGCGATTTCTGTTGAGAGCATGAACGCCTACGGCTACACCGATTCCAATATGCTGCCGCTGACAAAGGAGCGCGCGCTGGAGCTCATGGAACGGGATGTAAGCGTGTATATGCTTCACACCGACAACACCGAGGCCATGGCCTTCGATGCAGAGGAAGTCCGCAGCTTTGACGGTATCTTCGGCGTGGAAGCCTCCGAATGGGAGACGGTCAAAGACCGCCTTACACCGCCGGACTATGAAAAGGCGTTCCTCAGTAACCCCGCCGACAGCTTTGCCATCTATCAGCTTCGGGATAATGATAATACGGCGCAGCTCCGCTTTATGAACGCCGAGTATCTGGAGAAGAAGGGGCTTTCCATTGAAAAGGGAAATTACGCCTCCGTCTACGCGGGCGGCCTCGACCGCAGGGGCGATACGCAGGACAGGTTGGACGAGCTGTATGAGACCTTCAACCTCCGCCGCCCGGAGGATTTTCGCGGCCACAGCCTGTCCGTCAGCGACATCGTGGCGCTGAAGCAGAACGGCGTGGTATCCTGTCATTACGTGGATTCCCGGGGCTTCAAGGCGCTGCCCGACTTCCTCAAGCCGGAAAACTATCTCAAAAACGCGGAGATGGCCATGGAGGACGACTACGGCATGATCGACGGCGTTATCAACAACGGGCCGAAGCAGACCGTGGCAGAGCTGGAGGAACAGGCAAAGTCCGGCAAGCCCGTCTCCCTCATGGAGCTGGCGCAGGCGGCGCGCCGGGAACAGGCGGAACAGGTGCAAGCGTCACGGCAGGAGAAGAAGCCCTCCGTGCTGGCAAAGCTCTGTCCTCCCGTCAACGAGCCGAAAAAGACAGCGCGTTCAAAGCGCGCGGAAAGAGAGCTGCTATGATGAATTTTACCAACGATGAAATGAACCTCATGTGCATCCACCAGAGCGACAGCCGCAGCGGGCTGATTGCCGCCCTCACCGAAATGCGCGGATACCTGGACGAGGACGAAGCCGAGCTGCGGGATCTGACCGACAGCGCCCTGCAAAAGCTGGGCGAAATCACCGACGAGGACTTCGCAGCGCTGGAGCTGGTGCCGGACTTCGACACGGACGAATAAGGCGGATGCGGCGGGAGCGGCTTTCGGGTCGCTCCCGCTTTGCTCCCGCGATTCTATTTCCCAAAATCGAAAAAATATTGATTTTGGGAAATAGAACGGGTATAATAAGAGCAGAGGTGATGAATATGAAACTGATAGACCGAGGTATGTATCTCCGGAAGCTAATTGGAGTGATCGGTACGCCGGACATCAAGGTAGTCACAGGCGTCCGACGCAGCGGAAAGTCAAAGCTGTTGGAAGCTTTCAAGGGGTATGTAGAAGCAAATATCGCGGACGCAAATATCGTGCATATCAATTATAACCTGACAAAGTACGAGAAGTTCAAGGACTACCATGTCCTGAACGAATATATTGAAAGCTCCTATGTCGATGGCAAGCAGAACTTTGTTCTGATTGACGAGGTGCAGATGTGTCCGGGTTTTGAGCTTGCCATCAACAACCTCCATGCGCAGGAAAGATTCGACATCTATATTACAGGCTCAAACGCTTTCCTTCTGAGTTCAGACCTTGCCACTCTCTTTACGGGTCGGACTTTTGAAGTGAAGGTGTTCCCGTTTTCTTTCAGCGAGTTCTGCGAGTATTATTCCCTTACGGACAGGTATGCCGCTTTTTCCCGGTATCTGAGAGAGGGCGGCATGGCCGGATCGTACCTTTATCAAGACCCGGAAGCCAAGTACGACTATATCGCGGATGTATTCGATACATTGATCGTCAGGGACATACGGCAGAAATATAAAATCCGCAACCCGATCCTGATGAACCGCATTGTCGATTTTCTCATGGACAATATCTCAAATCTCACGTCTGCGAGAAATATTGCGGATGCCCTCACAGGCAACAAGGATAAAATCAACCACAAGACCGTCGGGAACTATATGCAGTATCTGTGCAACGCCTTTGCTTTCTATCGCGTTCGCAGGTATGACATTCAGGGGAAAAAGTATCTGGCATCCAGCGATAAACTGTATCTGAGCGACCACACCTTCCGGTATGCGAAGCTGGGAACCAAGAATCTGGATTATGGGCGCGTACTGGAAAACATCGTTGCTATTGAACTGCTTCGGCGCGGATATGAGGTCTATGTCGGGGTCTTATACAAGAAGGAGATAGATTTTGTTGCCATCAAGCGCAACGAAAAGCTCTATATTCAGGTTTCAGACAACATCAGCGACGAGAAAACCTTTGAGCGCGAAGTAAACCCCCTTCTTCAAATCAAGGACGCTTATCCGAAGCTGGTACTCGCCAGGATCAGAGATGAAGCGTACCAGTATGAGGGCGTTCAGATAATCGATATTGCGGACTGGCTGGCAGAACAGCCGTCTATTTCCCAAAAATGAAAATAATTTGATTTTGGGAAACAGCAACGGAGGGAGTTATGGCAAAGAAGCGCGGACACTACTGCAAGGTGTGCGGAGAATACAAAGCGAACGAGCGCTTTTCGGGCAGAGGCCATGCAGCGCACATCTGCAAGGAATGCGCTGCGCTGCCCGCCGCGCAGCGGTCTGAGGATATGACGCTCACAAAGCTATGGAATCTGCCGTGGCAGCTCTCCGCTCAGCAGCGGGATTGGCTCAAAGGTCTGCAAAACGACAGCCGCCCCGAGGTGGCTTCCGCCGCCCGCGAGCTGTATGCAGACCGCTTCCCATATGCGGCGCGGAATGCGCGCAAATCGCAGCTGCACATCAGACATATGAAGTTTGCCGTCCATGCCGAGGTTTTTGACGAGTATGGCGACGGCTGTTACAGAGAGCTTCAATTCGCTCTTGACCGGAAGAATCAAACGGTAACGCTTTGGCAGGAGGACGAAACAGAGCAAGTCACCTTGACTGCAAAGGAGATGCGCAAGCTCCTGAATACCATCGTCAACAGCTATGAAGTCTTTTGCTGGGAGGACGACTACGGCGTTTCCGAAACTGCCGGCGCGGATGACCTTTGGGAGGACGAACGGGACACGGAAGCCACGGATGCGCAGGAGATTCCTGACGAGCCTGAATATGCGGGTACTCCATCGTGGGAGGTATCGGTGCGCTACCTGAACGGCGAAGCACAGGAAATGCGCGGGTACGATGATCTGCCCGACCGGGTAAACGAGCTGACGCTGGAGCTGCTTTCCCTGTTTGAGGATGAACCCGATGCGGAGGACTTTGAACCAGAAGATGAATAAAAGTGCCTCCGCCATTGCGCTCTGTTTCCCAAAATCGAAAAAATATTGATTTTGGGAAACACAACATCGACATACAAGAGAAAGCGTCCCGTTTCCTGCATAGGATTCGGGACATTTTCGGATATACCGCCCTTACATAGAGCGTCCGTTCCGGGCGCTCTAAATTTATGCCATGAAGGAGGAGCAATATGCCGAGCAAGCTGCAAACGTATATGCAGATGGCGGACGAGGCGCAGCGGCAGATCACCGGCAGCTACCGGGGCTGGACGGGCTTTCTCACCACTGCCGCAAGGCTGTACAAATACCCCTACGCCGAGCAGGTCATGATCCACGCCCAGCGTCCGGACGCCACCGCCTGCGCGGAGTACGATTTCTGGAACGAAAAGATGGGCCGGTATGTCCGCAGGGGCTCCAAGGGCATCGCCCTCATCGACAGCAGCGGCGAAAGGCCGAGGCTTCGGTATGTGTTCGACGTGTCGGACACGGGCGGCAGAGAATTTCCAAAGAGCCGCTACCTGTGGGAATACCGGGCGGAACACGCGGATGCGGTAAGCGTCATGCTGGAAAGCCGCTACGGTGTGGACGGAAAAGGAGGGCTTCCCGACCAGCTTGAGCGCATCGCGTCTCAGCTTGCGGAGGAATACTGGCGGGACTATAAGCGGGATATCCTCGCCATCGTTGACGATTCCTTTCTTTACGGATATGATGAATTTAACGTAGGAGCGGCCTTTCAAAGCGCCGCCGCCGTCAGCATCGCCTACTCGCTCATGTCCCGCTGCGGGCTTGAAGCGGACGACCGCTTCGAGCATGAGGACTTCCTGAGCATCTTCGATTTCAACACCCCGGAAGCAGCCGCCGAGCTGGGCACGGCGGTGAGCAGGATCAACGGAGAGGTGCTGCGGCAGATCGAAGTCACCATCAAGAATTACGAGCGCGAGAAACTCGCGGAAAGGAGCCATAGCCATGACAGAGCTGACCTACACCAAGAACGGGGACTACCTGATTCCCGACCTGACGCTGAGCGAAACGCCGGAGGACGCGAGACCCCTGGGCAAGTACGGGAGACTGCGCAGGAGCTATCTTCAGGAGCACAGACCGGGGCTGTACAGCCGTCTGGTGCTGTCGGAGAAGCTGTTCCCGCACCTGCGGGAGATCGACGAGACGGCGAACCGGAGGCTGGAGCAGATGATGCCGGAGCTGATGAAGTCGGCGGGCGTGACGGAGGAGCTGAAAGCCCGCGACCAGATGAAATGGGTGGGGCTGATGAACAGCCTGAAAGCGCAGGCGGAGGAGATCATCCTCAGCGAGCTGGTGTACAACTGACCAATGACGCGCCGGAAGCGGAACCGGCGCAGCCTCCGATACCGCAGGCATACCAACTGAGCCTGTTCCCCACGGAGGAAGAGCAAATCGCATATATCGCAGAAGCGGAGAGCTACACGCCCTCCGCTTTTTCCATGTCCATCCCGCAGGCAGATATCGACCACATTCTGCGTATGGAGGGCAACGCCGATTATGCCCGCATGAAGATCGCCACGGAGTTCTCCAAGGGCAAGAGCGTGGAAGAAATCGCGGCGTTTCTTCAAAGCAGCTTCCACGGCGGCAACGGCGTCGTCACCGAAAACGGCAGATATTCCGCCTGGTACGCCGAGGACGGCATCCACATCGCCAATGGGGACGCGGCAAGATACCTGACCTCCGCAAAGGTCGTAAGCTGGCAGGAGGCAGCGGAGCGCATCGGGCAGCTTCTCACTCAGGGCGAATACGCCGCCAATGTGGAGCTTGCGGAAGCGCCGGGGCATGAGCGCGCGGAGCTGGCGCAGGCCGTATGGTATCTACGGCAGGATTTAAGTGAAAAGGCGCGGGCGCAGGGCTATCTCTCCTGCCTGTCGGATATGCGGGGCGGCGGTTTCCCGGAGGAAACAGAGCGGCTTGCCGAGCGGCTGAGAGACCCTGCGTTCCGCGAAGTCCTCATGGACGATTTAGCACAGCTCCGATCCGACTACCGGGAGGACAGGAGCCTGCTGCGCTTTCACTACCACAAGCCGGACAATATCGAGCAGAGTCTGCGGGAGCTGTCCCTGCCCCGCAGGGAATACCGCACCGAAATGGCGGAGATTCCCGCCGTGCAGCGGTTTATTACGGAGGACGAGATCGCCGCGACCCTGACCCGTGGCAGCAATATTGAAGGGAGCAAGGGGCGCATCTACGCCTATTTCAAAGAAAAGCATACCCCCAGGGAGCAGGCGGACTTCCTGAAAGACGAATACGGCATTGGGGGACGCTCCCACGCGGTATCCGGCGCGTCCCACAGCGGTGAGGATCACAGCGGCAAGGGCATCGTGCTGAAAAAGCAGGACTGCCCGGAAATTCAACTGAACTGGGCGAACGTCGCCAAGCGTATCTCCGAGCTGATCCGCAAAGACCGTTTCCTGACCCCGGAGGAAAAGACACAGTACGAGCAGTTTCAGCGGCAGACCGCAGCGCGAAGTGCAGCATGGAATGACTACAACGCCGTAAAGGAAGCCCACCCGGACGACCTCGTGCTGTTTCAGGTGGGCGATTTCTTTGAGTTGTACGGTGAGGACGCAAAACAGGCGGCGGAGCTGCTGGATATGAACCTGACCACCCGCAACATCCCCGGTGCTGGCCGTGTGGAGATGTGCGGCGTACCGTCGCACAATTTAGAAATGTATGTGGAGAAATTGCGCGATAAGTATGATGTGACGATTGCCGAAGCGCCGGACTTTAGAGGTGAGCGCCACATTTACACGCTGCGCTCTATCGACCATGAAGCGGAGGCCGCCATCAATGCTTATGAAGCAGAGTTCGGCGCGGACGGCACGAGGGTGTTCCACGACCCCGCCGCAGAGCAAGTTCAGCCCACGGTGCAGGAGCATTTGGAGCATTACAGGCCGGTGGTGATGGCAGCGGTTTCGGAGGATACGGCCTATCGCAACGCCTGCGGTCACTCTGACCGGGAAAATGCGGAAATCGAATGTAATGCCGCCGTGCGCCGCGCCGTTCTCAATTCAAAAGATATGGAGCTTATCCGGCTGTTTTCGGATGTACCGGAGTTCCGCAGCCGCTTGCATCAGGAGGTTTTTGAGGGAACCTATGCGCGGCTCCATGATCTGCTGCGTCCGCTCTCGCAGGACGATATAGACGATGCACTCCGTGCATGGAACGGAAATATCGAGAGCAAGCACGCCGTAGTACGGTATATGGAGCAGCACGGACGTGAAAAAGAAACTGCTGCATGGCTTGCTCACGAGTACGGCGGCAAGGAGGGCAACAATCTCTTTATCGTCCGCGCCGGAAGCCCGGAAACCGTTGAACTGACGTGGCCGAAGGTGCAACGGCGACTGGCGCAGCTCATCCGCGAGGATAAATTCTTCACAGAGCAAGAAAAGTCTGTGTTGGAGCAGAACCGGAATTACCTGATTTTAGACCGGCTGCGGGCAGACTGCGAATACTTTCTTGGCGCAGGCAATCGCGCAGAAAAGCATCTGTGGGCGGGCAGCGTCTATGCACAGATCGTCAAAATGCGGGAGCTGTATGACGCGCTCCCCCAAAAACCGGAATGGCTGACGAAAGAAATGATTGATGATTATGCCGACCGAATGGCACCACAGTATCAGGTCGTAGTGTATCATCACTTTGAAAACGGCTTTGATGAGAAGCGGGACTATCAAACGCTGGAAGAAGCAGAAAAAGCCGCACAGGGTTATGTGGACGGCACGATGGAAAGCGACGGCTTTGCGTATGACGGCGCAGCCATCTACGACCAGCTGGCACGGAAGTATCTGCGTATCTACGGCGATTACCCGGATGAACAGGCGCACGCAGAGGTAGCGGGACGTGAGCCGACCGCAGAAACCATTACCCCCGCAGACCGCTTTCATGTGGTGAGCCTTGACCGGGGCTTTCGTACCCTGTACGCCGTGTGGGACGACGAGGCCCACGGCTACTATGTGGACGCGGACGGCGTAACCGAGGAATTTACAAGCGAATGGCAGGCGGAGGCGTACCGGCTGGAGCTGCAAGGACAGGCGGAGCAGGCGCTCACGGAGCGTGCAAAGGGACTGATCTCCGACTTCTGCCGGAGCGAATACGGCTCGGAGGCGGATTTCAGCGACCCGGCGAAAATCGGTGTCGCCTACACCACCGTCACCGACGATGAGATTCCCGTTCAGGTGAATATCGACCTTGTGAATTACCGACTGGAGCGCTATCTGGATGACGAGCATCTGGAAACCCGCCAGTACGGCTCTTTGCAGGAGCTTATTACCAACGAGCTGGAAAACCTCGATTTCAGCGACCTCATTCATGTTTCGGATGAGGACGTGGAGCAATACCGATGGCACGCGCCGGAGGAAGCAGTTGAGGAAGCTCCCGAAACGGCTCCTGTCCCGCAGAGAGAACCGTTCCCGTATTCCGTAGGCGATACGGTGTATCTGGAAAACGGCAAGCCCTATATCATCGAGAGCGTCGGCGTCTTTGATATTACCCTCAGCGACCCGACGCTTTTCTATCCCATCTCCCGTGCGGAGAGCAGGGAGAGCTTCGCGCGGCTCATGGAGCGGTATCCGCAGCCAGGAAAGACCGCCGCAGAGAATACGACTGTCCCCGAAAAAGAACCAAAACCCGCCTACACCGAGGAAACCGTGGCGGTATATCCCGGTGACAAAAGCAACCTCCCCTATGATGTGGAGATTCGCACCCTGCGCTTTGACGAGCCGGAGCCTCCATCTTTTGAGGAGGTCGTGGACGCCAATCCCATTTCTGTGCAGGTAGGCGGCGAGTGGCAGACCTTCCCCAACCGTGAAGCCGCCGAAAAAGCCATGTACGAGGAGTACAAGGACAATCTTCGCCGGAACGCAGAAAACTTCCGCATCACCGATGATGAGCTGGGCATCGGCGGCGCAAAGGCCAAGTTCCGGGCGAATATGGCGGCAATCAATCTTCTGAAGGAGTTGGAATTAGAGGGCTTGCAGGCCAGCCCTGAGCAGCAGGAAATTCTCTCCCGCTATGTGGGCTGGGGCGGCCTTGCGGACGCTTTTGATGAAAGCAAGGATAACTGGAAAGCCGAATTTGCGGAGCTGTACGCCGCGCTATCCCCGGAGGAATACGCCGCCGCCAGAGCGTCCACGCTGAACGCCCATTACACCAGTCCCACCGTTATCCGCGCCATTTACGACGCGGTGGAGAACATGGGCTTCCAGACCGGCAATATTCTGGAGCCCAGCATGGGCGTGGGCAACTTCTTCGGTATGCTGCCGGAGAGCATGAAAAGCAGCAGGCTCTACGGCGTGGAGCTGGACAGTATTACCGGTAAAATCGCAAAGCAGCTCTACCCCAAGGCGGATATTACCGTGGCCGGCTTTGAAACCACCGACCGAAAGGACTTCTTCGACCTCGCCGTGGGCAACGTACCCTTTGGACAGTATCAGGTCAGCGACCGGGCTTTTGACAAGCTCGGTTTTTCCATTCACAACTACTTTTTCGCAAAAGCGCTGGAGCAGGTGCGTCCGGGCGGCGTGGTGGCCTTCGTCACCTCCCGCTATACCATGGACGCCAAGGACAGCGCCGCAAGGAAGTATATCGCCCAGCGCGCGGACTTCCTCGGTGCGATCCGCCTGCCCAACAATGCGTTCCGCGCCAACGCCGGTACGGATGTCGTTTCGGATATTATCTTTCTTCAAAAGCGGGACAGACCCATTGAAATCGAACCCGATTGGGTACACACGGGTATCTGGCGAAACCCGGGAGCGAACGCGGACGGCTTTGCCATCAACCGGTATTTCATCGACCACCCGGAGATGGTGCTGGGACGGCAGACCTCGGAAAGCACGCAGTACGGCAGGCAGGACTTTACCGTTGCGCCCATCGAGGGCGCAGACCTTGCGGAGCAGCTCAGCGGCGCAATTCGGAATATCCGTGGAACCTATGTGGAAGCGGAGCTGCCCGATCTGGGCGAGGATGAGACCATCGTGGAGACCATCCCGGCAGACCCGAATGTGCGGAACTTCTCCTACACCGTGGTGGACGGGGAGCTGTACTACCGTCAGAACAGCATCATGACCAAGCCTGACTTCAACGCCACCGCAAAGGAGCGTGCCAAGGGCATGGTGGAGCTGCGGGACTGCGTGCAGAAGCTCATATCTGAGCAGATGGACGGCTTTATTTCGGATGAAACCATCCGGCAGACGCAGGCGGAGCTGAATACCCTCTACGACGGCTTCACCGCAAAGTATGGGCTTATTAACTCCCGCGCCAACGCCCTGGCCTTTGCCGAGGACAGCTCCTACTATCTGCTCTGCTCTCTGGAGGAGCTGGACGAGGACAAAAACCTCAAGCGCAAGGCAGATATGTTCACCAGGCGAACCATACGGGCGCACGAGGCCGTGACCAGCGTGAACACCGCTTCGGAGGCGCTGGCGCTGTCCATCTCCGAAAAAGCCTGCGTGGATATGGCGTATATGGCGCAGCTCACCGGCAAAAGCCAAGACGAACTGATCAACGAGCTGAACGGCGTTATCTTCCTCGACCCAGCGCGCGGGGAGTGGCAGACAGCAGATGAATATCTCTCCGGCAACGTCCGGCAGAAGCTGCGGGAGGCGGAGCAGGCGGCGCAGGACAGCCCCGGCTATCTGCCCAACGTGGAAGCGCTGCGACAGGCGCAGCCCAGGGATCTGGACGCAAGTGAAATCGAGGTGCGGCTGGGCGCAACGTGGATCGACCCCTCGTATATCCGGGAGTTCATGTGGGAGACCTTCGAGACGCCCTTCTACCAGCAGCGCATGATCGACGTGACCTATTCCGCCTTCACCGCCGAGTGGAACATCAGGAACAAGAACGCGGTCAGTTACAGCAATATTGCCGCATATATGACCTACGGCACGGAGCGCGCAAACGCCTATAAGATTCTTGAAGATACCCTGAATCTGCGCGACGTGCGCATCTACGATACCAAGCACGATGCGGACGGCAGGGAGCGGCGCGTCCTCAACAGCAAGGAAACCACCCTCGCCCAGCAGAAGCAGCAGGCCATCCGGGACGCTTTCCGGGACTGGATATGGCGCGACCCCGACAGGCGGCACACCCTGGTCGCAAGGTACAACGAGCTGTTCAATTCCACCAGACCCCGCGAATACGACGGCAGCCACATCACCTTTGCGGGCATGAACCCGGAGATCCGGCTGCGGGAGCATCAGTTAAACGCGGTCGCCCATGTGCTCTACGGCGGCAACACCCTTCTTGCCCACGAGGTGGGCGCGGGCAAGACCTTCGAGATGGTAGCCGCTGCCATGGAATCCAAGCGGCTGGGGCTGTGCCACAAGTCCCTGTTTGCCGTTCCCAACCACCTGACGGAGCAGTGGTCTGGCGAGTTCCTGCGGCTGTACCCCTCCGCCAACATCCTCGTTGCTACGAAAAAGGACTTCGAGCCGAAGAACCGCAAGAAGTTCTGCGCCCGCATCGCCACGGGCGAATATGACGCCGTTATCATCGGCCACTCGCAGTTTGAGAAGATACCCGTATCCATGGAGCGGCAGCAGCGGCTTTTGGCGGAGCAGATCTTTGAGGTGGAGGAAGGTCTGCGGGAGCTGAAAAGCCAGCGTGCGGAGCGGTTCACCATTAAGTCTCTGGAGCGCACCAAGCGCGGCCTTGAAGCCAAGCTCAAAAAGCTCCAGGACAGCTCCCGAAAGGACGACGTTGTGACCTTTGAGCAGCTGGGCGTAGACCGCCTGTATGTGGACGAGGCGCACAACTACAAGAATCTTTTTCTCTACACCAAGATGCGCAACGTGGCGGGGCTGTCCGCCACCGACGCCCAGAAATCCTCGGATATGCTGCTCAAGTGCCGGTATATCGACGAGATCACCGGCAGCCGTGGCGTGGTATTCGCAACGGGCACGCCCGTCTCAAATTCCATGACCGAATTGTATACCATGATGCGCTATCTCCAGCACGACGCCATTCGCGGCAAGGGGCTTGCCCACTTCGACTGCTGGGCTTCCACCTTCGGAGAGACGCAGACCGCCATTGAGTTGGCTCCCGAGGGGACGGGCTACCGGGCGAGGACGCGCTTTGCCAAGTTCTTTAATCTGCCGGAGCTCATGACCCTGTTCAAGGAGGCGGCGGATATCAAGACCTCAGACCAGCTCAACCTGCCTACGCCCACGCCCATCTATCACAACGAGGTGGCGCAGCCCACGGAGATACAGAAGCAGATGGTGCAGGAGCTGTCCGAGCGCGCCGCAAGGGTACACGCACAGCTTGTTGACCCCGGCACGGACAATATGCTCAAGATCACCTCGGACGGGCGCAAGCTGGGGCTTGACCAGCGCATCATCAACCCCGACCTGCCGGACGACCCGAACAGCAAGGTCAATCGCTGCGTGGACAACATCCACCGCATCTGGCAGGACGGACAGGCGGACAAGCTGACACAGCTCGTGTTCTGCGACCTCTCCACCCCGAAGGGTAAAACGGCGCAAAGCGGCAGGATCGCTGCAAAAAGCACGGACAACCCGGAGCTTCACGCGCTGGAGGCGGCTATCGACGCGGAAGCCGGGCCGGAGAAGCCGCCCTTTACCATCTACGACGACATCCGGGAAAAGCTCGTCTCCAGAGGAATCCCCCGCGAGCAGATCGCATTCATCCATGAGGCGAATACGGAAGTCCGAAAGAAGGAGCTGTTTGCAAAGGTGCGCTCCGGTCAGGTGCGTGTGCTCATGGGCAGCACCTTCAAAATGGGCGCGGGCATGAACGTGCAGGACCGGCTCGTGGCGCTCCACGACCTCGACTGCCCGTGGCGGCCGGGCGATCTGGAGCAGCGCAGCGGGCGCATCATCCGGCAGGGCAACCGCAACAAGGAGGTACACATCTACCGCTACGTCACGGAATCCACATTCGACGCTTACCTCTGGCAGACGGTAGAAAATAAGCAGAAGTTCATCTCCCAGATCATGACCTCAAAATCCCCGGTGAGAAGCTGTGAGGATATTGACGAGGCGGCGCTCTCCTATGCCGAGATCAAGGCGCTGTGCGCCGGAGACGAGCGCATCCGTGAAAAAATGGACCTCGACGTGGACGTGGCGCGGCTGCGGCTGATGAAGGCCAATCACCAGAGCCAGCAGTACCGCTTGGAGGACAACATCCTGCGGCATTTTCCGGCGCAGATCGAGGAAAACAAAGGCTTCCTCTCCGGCTTTGAGGCGGATATGAGAACGCTGGAGGCCCACCCGCATCCGAAGGACGGCTTTGCGGGTATGGAGGTCAAGGGCGACTTTCTCACCGACAAGGACAATGCCGGTGCTGCCATTCTGGAAGCGTTCAAGGACGCAAAGGGCTTGGAGCCCGTTCCCATTGGCAGCTATCGCGGCTTTTCTATGTCGCTGACCGTGGAAAACTTCGGCAAGGACTTCATTCTCACCCTCAAGGGGAAGATGAGCCACCGGGTAGAGCTGGGCAAGGACGCAAGGGGCAACCTTGTCCGCATCGACAACGCCCTCGCCCAGATGCCGGAGCGGTACAAAACGGTGCAGGGCAGGCTTGAAAACGTGCAGGCGCAGCTTGCAACGGCCAAGGCGGAGCTGGGCAAGCCCTTCCCGCAAGAAGCGGAGCTGAAAGAAAAATCCGCGCGGCTGGCGGAGCTGAACGCCGAGCTGAACATCGACGACCGGACGCCCATGGAACAGGCGGCGGAGAATGTGGTGGCGAAACGCCCCTCCGTCCTCGGCAAGCTGAAAGCGCCCAGCGTCCACGGTGCGGGCGACCGGAAAAAATCTCACGAACAGGAGGCACGATGAATATGAACGAGGCATTACAGCAATCGTTATACGACAAGCTCTCGCGGGAGCAGGACAAGTACCGGGACTGGCTGAAGGGCCAGCCCCCGGAGGAAATCCTCCATCACAGCTATGAATACACCGTGCGGGAGGATATTTTGATGAGCATGGAGGAGCTGACGCTCAGCGAGGCGGAAACGCGGGCGCTGCTGCTGTCCCCCTCGCCCATGGCGATCCTTTACGACAAGTTCTCCGATCTGGAAACCGGCTACATGGACACGATCCGCGACAGCATAGAGGACACGGCAAAAGACGAAGCAAAAAAGCTCCGGGAGCTGCCGGTTTATCCCTATCCCGCCGATCACGCGCGGGAGAATGGGGAGCTGGACGCCTACCGCGCGTCCTTCCGCGCCAATGTGAGCTGTAAGGACGCCATTGAAGCCGCCATCCGGGACAATTACCGGGACAACCGCCTTGACACTGCGGCGGTGGGACAGGTGGCGGAGCAGTTCGGGCAGGAGCGGATGCTCTACGTCCTGGCGGCAACCGTCCGTCACTTTGACTACGACGGACGCATTTCGCGGGACAACAAGCGCTGGGCGAATACCATCCCCGTCTATGAAAACAAAGACGGCATGGATAGCGACCGCTCGGTGCAGTTTGTGGTCAGCTCCCACCCCGGCCTGACGGACCTGTTTCTCACACAGGCGCGACAGGAGCAGCGGCTGCGCCAGCCCCTCACCGCCGACGAGATCAAAGCGGAGGCGGCGCGGCTGCTGGGCAAGCTGCAAGAGCCTGTGCAGCCCAACAGCCCCGGCGGAACGCATTTCATGGCAGAGGTGTCCCGTGACTTCATGGAACGCGCCGGAGCGAAGGACACGGCGGCGCTGCAAAAACTGCTGCCCTTTTCCACCCTTGCCCTCACGACCCTCAAAGACCGCAGGGGCGTGTATGCCCTGATCGGCAAGGACGAGGATCGCAGCCAGAGCCTCCGGCGTCCCTCCGTCCGCTCCAAGCTGCAACAGGCTTCGGCGGAGCAGAAGCAGCCTGCCGCAAAGAAGAAGGATTTGGAGCTGTGACATGGCGAAGCGGAAACGGGACATCCAGCTTAAAGTCCGCGTGACACCGGAGGAACGGGCGATGATAGAGGCGAAGATGGCGCAGCTCGGCACGACGAACATGGGCGCATATCTTCGGAAAATGGCCATTGACGGCTATGTGGTGAAGCTCGATCTGCCGGAGCTGCGGGAGCTGGTGTCGCTGCTGCGGTATTCCTCCAACAACCTCAATCAGCTCACGCGGCGGGTGCATGAAACAGGGCGCGTTTACGCTGCGGATATGGATGATATACTCCAAAATCAGGAGCGGATCTGGCAGGCGGCAAGCGGTATCCTGTCCC
>OMBO01000574.1_pt1 | contig 22777 bp, 21 predicted proteins | sample 1644901 | NCBI WGS metagenome assembly OMBO01 (sample SAMEA103958144, study PRJEB25191) | human gut metagenome | reverse complement strand
ACTGCCGACCTCGTCATTACCAATGACGCGCTCTACCGACTGAGCTACAGCAGCAGGTTGTCTTTCTCAAGAGCGCTCCGTTATTATAGCATAAAGTCGGGATTTGTCAAGTGTTGTTTTCAATTTTTTCGCCGGGCGATCTTCCGGGGCAAATGCCGCCTGCCCTGCGGGGTGCGGGAAATCGGTGCAAATGTTCACAATTCCTTTTCTCCTCGTTCATAGTTCGGACATGATTGTCCTGTATATTCAGAATCAAGGATTCACCCAATCCTCTCTTTCTTCTCTTTTTCTTTTCTTTCTTCAAACAAAAGCCCGCGGCTCATGCCGCGGGCTTTTGTTTGCTCATTATTGTTATTTCGTGTAGTCGAACTCAAAATCGTAGATGCTGACGGTATCGCCGTCTTCGATCCCCTGCTCTTCCAGGCGGTCAAAGAGGCCGCTCTTGCGCAGCTGGCGGTCAAAGTACATGCGGGACTCGTAATCGTCGAAGTTGATATCGTTCAGGAGCTTCTGGAGCCACTGTCCGGACACGACCCACAGATCGTCATAGCGCTCGATCCTGAGGTCATTCGCGTCGCCAGCCTCCGCCAGCGGCTTGACATACTCCGGCTCATAGATTGTCACGGGCGGCAGCGCCGCGAGCTTGCCCGCGATCGTCTTCATGAGCTCGCGCGTGCCCTGCGTGGTGGCCGCGGAGATCACGTAGAATTCGTAGCCCTGCGCCTCGACGTGCGCCTTCAGCCGCTCGAGATTGTCGCTGTCCGGCGGCAGAAGATCCGCCTTGTTGGCCGCGACGATCATGGGACGCGCGGCAAGATCCGGGGAATACTGCCGCAGCTCCTCGTTGATCTTCTCAAAATCATCGACGGGGTCGCGGTCTTCACTGCCGGAGACGTCGACGATATGCACGAGCAGGCGGCAGCGGTCGATATGCCGCAGGAAGTCGTGACCGAGGCCGACGCCGTCGGCCGCGCCCTCAATGATGCCGGGGATATCGGCCATGACGAAGGATACACCGTCGGCGACGTAGATGACGCCGAGGTTCGGATAGAGCGTGGTAAAATGATAGTTTGCGATCTTCGGATGCGCGTTGGACGTGACGGACAGGAGCGTCGATTTGCCGACGTTCGGGAAGCCGACAAGGCCAACGTCGGCCAGCAGCTTGAGCTCGAGGATCACGTCGTGTTCCTCGCCGGGAAGGCCGGCCTTGGCAAAGCGCGGCACCTGGCGGGTGGGCGTGGCGAAGTGCTGGTTGCCCCAGCCGCCGCGGCCGCCCTTGCAGAGGACGAAATCGTCGGAATCGGACATATCCTTGATGATCTCATTCGTCTCCAGATCGCGCACGACAGTACCTCTGGGGACCTTGATGATGAGGTTTTCACCGTTCTTGCCGCGGCAGCGCTTGCCCTGTCCGTTTTCGCCGTTCGGCGCGGTATATTTGCGCTTGTAGCGGAAGTCCATCAGCGTCGACAGATTGTCGTCGACACGCAAAACGATGGAGCCGCCGTTGCCGCCGTCGCCGCCGTCCGGGCCGCCCGCAGCCACGTATTTTTCCCGGTGAAAGGCCACCGCGCCGTTGCCGCCCGCGCCGGCCTTGACCGAGATGCGTACTTTATCAATAAACATGAGGTTCCTCCTCTGTCAGTAAGGTTTTCGTAGTCTTTGTCCAGATTTCCGGATAGTTCTCCTGATAATAGTGCGCGCGGTCGGAATCCGGGGCTTTCCAGATCTCCTTTTTCCGAATTTCTTCGGAGATGGCCTTTTGCAGCCAGGCACGCTTCTTTGCGAATTTCTCCGGGTCGGACGCAAAATGCGCGTAATCGAGCAGCAGGATGTTTCCCGCCGCCTGTTCCTGCAAAAACGCCTCATAGGCGTCCGGGATATACTCCGCGCCAATCATGCGGACGGGCTGCGCGGACACGAACTCGTTCGGAATTTCTGTCTTCTTGTAATCACCGTCTTCGCAGATATAGAGCCAGCCGGATCTTCCGGCGTAGAGCTTTTTCAGCGCATCGGGGAACGGATCGTCAAAGTACAGCTTCCCCTGCCGGGTATAGCCGTATGCATATTCATAATTCCGGATGAGGTAGAACAGCGCCATCGCGCGCAGCGACGTCAGGCATACCTGCGTGGGCTTGTCAAAATACGGAGACTTCCTCGGTTCGAGAACTTGCAGGCCGCCTGCCGGAGAAGCGTGATAGTAGGTCATGCTGCCGCACCTTTCAAGAAAAAACCCCGAACGGGAGTCGTTCGGGGTTTTCACAACAAAATTACTGTTCTGCGTAGACGGAGCACATCTTGCGGTCCTTGCCCATACGCTCGAACTTGACCTTGCCGTCGATCAGAGCGAACAGGGTGTCGTCCTTGCCGATACCGACGTTGTTGCCCGGATGAATGTGCGTGCCTCTCTGACGAACGAGGATGTTGCCAGCCAGAACGAACTGACCGTCAGCGCGCTTCGCGCCGAGTCTCTTCGATTCAGAATCACGGCCGTTCTTGGTGGAGCCGCCGCCTTTCTTGTGTGCGAAGAACTGGAAACTCATGTTAAGCATCGTTTTGCACCTCCAAAACTTCGATATAATCAGGATAGTCATCCCGCAGACTGCACAATGTGAGCATCATGCCGGAGAGGACCGCCTGTACGGCCTCTTCGCTTTCACAGGTCGCGGGAAGGGTCAAGGTGATCCGGGCCTCATCTTCGTTCACCCTGGTCTTTGCGTGCTCGCCCAGCACATCATTGATGGTACACTCGGCAAGCTTGACGGCTGTGGAGACGGCCGCGCACACGATGTCGCTGCCTTCCTCTGCATAGCCGCTGTGGCCCGAACAGCAGAATCCGGTGATCCTGCCCTCGTGATCGAAAAATTCGACGCGTGTCATAGCTTACAGCGCGATCTTCTCGATCTGCACCTTGGTGTACGGCTGTCTGTGGCCCTGGAGGGACTTGGAGTCCTTCTTGGAGCGGTACTTGAAGACGCGGATCTTCTTGCCCTTGCCATTCTTCAGAACCTTAGCCTCAACCTTAGCACCTGCAACTGTGGGCGTGCCGAACTTGGAGTCAGCGCCGTCAACAACTGCCAGAACCTGATCGAAGGTCACGGTTTCTTCAGCCTCCGCCGCGAGCTTCTCGATGTAGATCACATCGCCCTCCTTGACGTTGTACTGCTTACCGCCGGTAACGATAATAGCCTGCATATTCGTTTGCACCTACCTTTTCTTTGTAGACTCGCTCTTGAGGTGTGCCGGAGCAACTTCTGACCTCTTTAATGCGGCTTAAAAATTATACCAGAGAAGTTTTGGCTTGTCAAATGATTTTTTGCAGAAAATCTAAGATTTTTGCGGCTTTTCCGCCCGGTCAGTCCAGATGGACGACCGGGCTGCAGATGGACTCCATGCACTGGGCCGTCTCCATGCTGAAATTCCCGCGTCTGGCCAGATCTGCCAGAGAGAGCATGCCGGTCAGATGCCCGTTCTGCGTGACGGGCAGGCGGCGCAGCTGCGCGCGGGACATCAGCCGCGCTGCGCGCGCGGTATCGTCCGAGGCCTCGACGGTCAGGACGCCGGTTGACATAATTTCTCGCACCGGTACAGCCTCTGCGTCCTTCCCCGCTGCGACGCAGCGGAGGACGACGTCCCGGTCGGTCACCATACCGCACAGGCGTCCATCCGGCGTCTGCACCGGCAGAATGCCGAGGTTATACCGGCTCATCAGCCGGGCCGCCACGCTGACCGGCTCCTGCGTGCCGACGCTGATCACGTGCTTTGTCATACAGTCTTTGACTTTCATCGGTTTCCTCCCCTTTACAAAAGCCCCGGCAGCCAACGCTGCCGGGGCTTCGCGTTTATGGAGATTGTAACCGGATCCGGGCGGGATCAAACCACTTATTTGCCCTGCAGCTTGCGGTCGATGGCTTCCGCGGCCTTCTTGCCTGCGCCCATGGCCAGGATGACGGTCGCAGCGCCCGTGACGGCGTCGCCGCCGGCGAAGACGTTCTCGCGGGTGGACATCTCGTTCTCGTCGACGATGATGCCGCCCTTCTTGTTGGTCTCCAGGCCGGGGGTGGTGGAGCGGATCAGCGGGTTCGGGGACGTGCCGAGGGACATGATGACCATGTCGACGTCGAGGACAAATTCGCTGCCCTCCACGGGGATCGGGCGGCGGCGGCCGGACGCGTCAGGCTCGCCGAGCTCCATCTTGATGCACTTCATGCCGCAGACACGGCCATCCTCGCCGCCGATGATCTCGGTCGGGTTGGTGAGAGTCATGAACTCGATGCCCTCTTCCTTGGCGTGGTGCTGCTCTTCGAGTCTTGCGGGCATTTCGGCCTCGCCGCGGCGGTAGACGATGTACACCTTCTCGGTGCCCATGCGCTTGGCGCAGCGGGCGGCGTCCATGGCGACGTTGCCGCCGCCGACGATCGCGGCCGCCTTGGAGTGCAGGATCGGCGTGTCGCTTTCTTCGAGATAAGCCTTCATGAGGTTGATACGGGTCAGATATTCATTTGCCGAGCAGACGCCCTTGAGCGACTCGCCGGGGATGTGCATGAACATCGGCAGGCCCGCGCCGGAGCCGACGAAGACAGCCTTGAAGCCCATCTCGAACAGATCGTCGATGGACAGGACCTTGCCGATGACCATATCGGTCATGACCTCGACGCCCTGCGCCTTCAGCTTTTCGACCTCGTTGGCAACGATGGCCTTCGGCAGACGGAACTCGGGGATGCCGTAGACCAGAACGCCGCCGGCGGTGTGCAGCGCCTCAAACAGGGACACCTGATAGCCCTTCTTGGCAAGCAGAGACGCGCAGGTCAGGCCGGACGGGCCGGAGCCGACGACCGCGACCTTCAGGCCGTTGGACTCGGCCTTCTTCGGCATGGCATTGACGTTCTCACGGTACCAGTCGGCGACGAAGCGCTCAAGGCGGCCGATGGCGACCGGCTCGCCCTTGTTGCCGCGGACACACTTGGACTCGCACTGCGTCTCCTGCGGACATACACGGCCGGACAGGGCGGGCAGCGAGTTGGTATCGGTGATGATCTCATAGGCCTTTTCGAAGTTGCCTTCGGCGACCTCATGGATGAACTCGGGAATATGAATATTGACCGGGCAGCCCTCGACACAGTGCGGCTTCTTGCACTGCAGGCAGCGCTTGGCCTCATTGATGGCCATTTCGGCGGTATAGCCCAGGGTGACTTCCTTGAAATTCTTGTTGCGGACGTTCGGGTCCTGCTCCGGCATCGGAGTCTTGGTAGCCTGCATATTAGCCATGATTGTTCCCTCCCCTTACTTGATGAGCTCTTCGCCCATCTTCTGGATGCGGCAGATATGGGTCTTGCGCTCTTCTGCTTCTCTGTCACGATAGACGCTGTTGCGGCTCATGAGTTCGTCATAATCGACCTTGTGGCCGTCAAAGTCCGGGCCGTCGACGCAGGCGAATTTGACCTCGCCGCCGACCGTGACACGACAGCCGCCGCACATGCCGGTGCCGTCGACCATGATGGGGTTCAGCGAAACAACGGTCTTGACGCCGAAGGGCTCGGTGGTCTTGGAAACGAATTTCATCATCGGGATCGGGCCGATGGCGAGCACTTCGTCATAGTGGATGCCGGACTCGAGCAGCTGCTGCAGCTTGACGGTAACAAAGCCGTGCTCGCCGTAGGAGCCGTCGTCGGTCATGAGGTACAGATGGTCGCAGGCCTGCTTGAACTCGTCTTCGAGAATGACGATGTCCTTGTTGCGGAAGCCGACGATGACGTCGGTCTCGACACCCGCCTCTTTAAAGGCCTTTGCAGACGGATATGCGATCGCGCAGCCGACGCCGCCGCCGACGACACAGACGCGCTTCTTGCCTTCCACGTCCGTCGGCTTGCCGAGCGGACCGACAAAGTCCTGGATATAGTCGCCCTCGTTCAGACTGCCGAGCATCTCGGTGGACAGGCCGACCTTCTGGAAGATGATCGCGACCGTGCCCTTTTCGCGGTCATAGCCGGCGATGGTCAGCGGCACGCGCTCCGACTTCTCATCGACACGGAAAATGATGAACTGGCCGGCCTTCGCCTTGCGGGCGACGAACGGAGCCTCGATCTCCATGTAGGTGACTGCGGAGTTCAGTTCCTTTTTGCACACGATTTTGTACATAGTTGTTCATCCCTTCAAATCATCAGTAATATTCTTGCTTGCTCTGATAATCCAACATTTTTAGTATATCACAGACACGGTTCCTTTGTAAACCAGAAAATCGATAAAAAAATACCGATTCATTCCATGTTCTGAATCAACTTATTCCACTTTTGATATGCCTCATGTGAATTCAGAATGAATTACGATATTGTCGGACACGACCAGATCCCAGGAAAAGCGGCTTGCCAGCTCCGCAGCGGTAGCGGGCGCCGGCTCCGGCTGCAGACCTGCCAGATACGCCAGCTGCCCGAGCAGCTCCTGCGGCGAAAGACGCTGCCGCAGCGCGCCGAGGTCCAGATCCTTTTCCCGCTTGCTCAGCCGCCGCCCGTCCGGCGCAGTCAGGAGCGGCACGTGGTAATAGGCCGGATGCGCAAAGCCGAGCGTTTCCTGCAGCCAGAGCTGCCGCGGCGTAGAAGACAGCAGATCCCGGCCGCGCACGATCTCGGTGACGCCGCCGTCGGCATCGTCGGTCACGACGGCCAGCTGGTAGGCGTACACGCCGTCGGAGCGGCGGATGATAAAATCACCGCAGTCGCGTGCCAGATCCTCCTGCCACAGGCCCTGCAGGCCGTCGTGCACCGTGATCCGCTCGTCCGGGACCCGCACGCGCCAGGCAGGCGCGCGCGTCTTTACCGCGCGCTGCTCCGGCGTCAGGTCCCGGCAGGTCCCGGCGTAGACGACCGTACCGTCCGACGCGTGCGGCGCGGAGGCCGCGTGCAGCTCCGCCCGGGAGCAGTAGCAGGGATAGACCAGCCCAAGCGCCGCGAGCTTGTCAAACTCCGCGCGGTAGGCCTCCGTCCGGCGCGACTGGGGCGTCTGCTCTGCATCCCAGTCCAGCCCGAGCCAGTCCAGATCGCGCTTGAGCGTCTCGGCGTATTCCGGCCGGCAGCGGTCCGGATCCAGATCCTCGATGCGCAGCAGCATCCGCCCGCCCCGGCTGCGCACCGACAGCCACGCAAGCAGCGCGGAAAAAACGTTTCCCAGGTGCATCCTGCCGCTGGGACTCGGTGCAAAGCGTCCGGTCAGCATCGTGGTCTCCTTTCTGTCATGACGAACGGCAGGGTCTCCCCTGCCGTCCGGGCTCAGATCTGATAGATCCGGCTGTATTCTTCATAGTAGCGCGCAAAGGTATCGGATTTCATTTCCTTCACGCTGTTGAGATATTCGTGCGTGTCGAACGAGTCGGACTCGAGCTCGATCATCGCAACGGCGATGTTGGAGCAATGGTCAGCGACACGCTCGTAGTTGGTCAGAAGATCGTTGAAGACGAAGCCCTGGCCGAGCGTACACAGGCCCTTCTGCAGGCGGTCGACATGGTGGAGCTTCAGCTCGTCACAGAGGTTGTCGATCAGCTCCTCGAGCGGCTCGACGCGGGCCGCCAGCTGCAGATCGTTATTGACGAAGGAACGGATGGCCGTGGACAGGATCTCTGTCAGCGCAGCCTCCACGACCTCGAGCTCATGCGCAGCGGCGTCGGAGAAGGAGAGGTTTTTCTCGTGCAGCTCCTTCGCGCCCTCGGCGATGTTCAGCGCGTGGTCGGAGATGCGTTCAAAGTCGGAGAGCGTGTGGAGGAATTTGGAGACCTCGGCGTTCTGCCGGACCGTCATCTCCCGTTCCGTCACCTTGACCAGATACGTGCCGAGCTTATCCTCATAACGGTCGACGGATTTTTCCAGATCCTCGACCAGCTTATAGCGTTCGTCGGAGAAGCCATGCAGCAGGGCAACGGCCTCGACAAAGTTCCGCTTGGCCTCCTCGGCCATGGCGTTGATAGTCAGGCGGCTCTGCTCGATGGCCAGCGCCGGGTGCTGGATGAAGCGTTCTTCGAGCCGGACGGCCTCGGGCTCGACCGGCTTTTGCTGCGGCTTGTCCGGGACGAGAAGGTCGACGACCTTCTCGATCTGGCGCGTGAACGGCAGCAGCGCAACGACCTTGATGAAGCGGAAGACCGTATTGGCAAAAGCGATCGAGACGCTCGTCATGATGCGGTCTGCGAATGGGAAGCGGATGAGCGCGTCAAGACAGTAGTAGATTGCGGCAAAGAAGATCACGCCCGTGACCTCAGCGACCAGATAGACCATGGCCGTGCGCTTGCCGTCGACCGAAGCGCCGATGGCGGAGAGCAGGACCGGCATGGCCGCGCCGATGGCGATGCCCATGATGATCGGCAGCGCGATGGAAAAATCGATGATGCCCGTCGAGGCCAGCGCCTGCAGAATGCCGACGGCCGCGGAGGCCGACTGCAGCACGCAGGTGAAAAGCGTACCGAAAAGGATGCCGAGGAAGGGATTGGAGAACGAGGTCAGGATGCGGATAAAAGTCGGATCCTCGCGCAGCGGCGACACAGCCGCGGACATCGTGGACATGCCGAACATCAGGACCGCGAAGCCCATCAGGATATCGCCGATGTGCTTTTTAGCAGGGTCTTTGCTCGCCATGCGCAGCACGATACCGATCACGGAGATCACGCCTGTGAGCGTCGCCGTTGAAAACAGGTCCATCCAGCCGCCGGTGGAGCCGATATCCGAAAGACAGATGATCCAGCCCGTAATGGACGTGCCGAGAATGGCGCCGAGCACGATGGAGATCGACTGCCGCACCTTCATCATCCCGGAGTTGACGAAGCCGACCACCATGACCGACGTCGCCGAGGACGACTGGATCACGGCCGTCACGCCCGTGCCGAGCAGGAAGCCCTTGACCGGGCTGCCGGTCAGCCGGTATAGAATCAGCTCCAGCTTATTGCCCGCCACCTGCTTCAGTCCGTCGCCCATCAGTGCCATGCCGAACAGGAACAGCGCGATGCCGCTGAACAGAGAGATCACATTCGAAATACCCACGCCTAACATCCTCTCGTTGTATTAATTGTATGTTAAATGCCGAATCTTAAATGTATCGTAGGTTTTATCTTAAATTCATGTTAAATCTTGCTTTTTGTTTACATTTCACGTAAACTTAACAAAAAGAGGCACGACGATTTTACATTTCCATTCTATTGTATGTCCAAAAGGAGTGAAACAGATGATTTATTTACTGGAAGACGACGACTCCATCCGCAAGCTCGTCCTCTACGGGCTGGACAGCCAGGGCTTTCAGGCCAAGGGCTTCGCGCTTCCGTCGGAATTCTGGCGGGCGATGGACGCCGAGATGCCGGAGCTCGTCCTGCTCGATATCATGCTGCCGGAGGAGGATGGACTGTCCATCCTGCGCAAGCTCCGCGCCCGGCCCGCGACCAAGCGGCTGCCCATCATCATGCTGACCGCGAAAAATTCGGAGTATGACCGCGTCATCGGCCTCGACCACGGGGCGGACGATTTTGTTTCCAAGCCCTTCTCCATGCTCGAGCTCATCGCGCGCATCCGCGCGGTCCTGCGCCGGGCAGAGCCCGCACAGGCGAGCGGCGATTTTTCGCTCGGCCTGCTCTTCGTCTCCCCGGACCGCCACGAGGTCAAGGTCGGCGGCAAGGAGGTGACGCTGACGAACAAGGAATTTGAGCTTCTGTGCCTGCTGCTGCGGAACAAGGGCATCGTCCTCACCCGCGCAACGCTGATGGACCGGGTCTGGGGCTTTGAATCCGAGCGCGAGAACCGCACGCTCGACGTGCACATCCGCACGCTGCGCGTCAAGCTCGGCGAGGCCGGCAGCTATATCGAGACCGTGCGCGGCATCGGCTATAAGATCGGAGGCGAAAACGCATGACCGCAAAGATCTTCCGCAATGCATTCCTGATTGGCTTTACCGTTCTGCTCGCGTGCATCCTGCTGTTCTTCTTTATCATGTATTCCAATTATCAGGCGCAGGCATTCGACAATCTGGCGATCGAGGCGGAGCATATCTCCGAGGGCATGCAGATCTGCGGCGGTAAGTCGTATCTTTCCGCCGTGCAGTCCGGCGAGCGCATCACCTGGATCGCGGCAGACGGCTCGGTCCTCTATGACAATATGGCAGACTCCAGCACGATGGAAAACCATCTCCAGCGGCCGGAGGTCGCCGAAGCCTTTGAGACCGGCAGCGGCCGCTCTGACCGGTATTCCTCCACGATCCTGGAGAAAAACAACTATTATGCTCTTCTGCTGAAGGACGGGACGGTCCTGCGTGTGGCGGGAAAGCAGACGAGCCTTGCGGCCATGGCGCTGATGCTGGTGCAGCCGTCTTTGTGGATCGTCGTGCTCGTGCTGGTTTTGTGCGGCCTGCTTGCCATGCGGCTGGCGCGGCAGATCGTCCGGCCCATCAACGCCATCAATCCCGATAATCCGAACGCGACCCCGACCTATCCGGAGCTGCAGCCGCTCATCACCCGCCTGCAGGAGCAGAACCGCACCATCCGCACCCAGCTGAGCGAGCTTTCCACCCGCCAGCGCGAATTTGACGCCATCACGGAGAACATGCGCGAGGGCTTCCTCATCGTCGACAACAAGTGCAGCATCCTTTCGAGCAATCGCAGCGCGCTGCGCCTGCTCGGCATCGATGACGCGCAGAAGCCGGAAAACCTGCATCAGGCAGTCTGTTCCGGCAAGCTGCTCGATCTGGTCGACAACGCGCTCGCCGGTACGCGCGGCGACGAGGAGATCACCGTCGGCGGTGGGACCTGGCAGCTATTTGCCAATCCGGTCATCACAGCCGGGCATGTGACCGGCGCGATCATCATCTTCATGGACGTGACCGAACGTGAGCAGCGCGAGGCGCTGCGCCGGGAATTCTCGGCCAACGTGTCGCACGAGCTCAAGACGCCGCTGACCTCCATCACGGGCTTTGCCGAGCTGATGAAGGAGGGCATGGTGCCCAAGGAAAAGATGCAGGAGTTCTCCGGCGATATCTATCGCGAGTCCCGGCGGCTGATCGACCTTGTCGACGATATCATCCAGCTGTCGCGGCTGGACGAAGGCACGGCGAACTTCTCCAAATCGCCGGTCGACCTGTACACGCTGTCCGGCCAGGTGATCGAGAGCCTGCGGCCGGTCGCGCAGAAACAGGATATCACGCTGACTCTGTCCGGCCAGCACGCCGTGATCGAAGGTGTTGAGCAGCTGCTGCAGGAGATGATCTACAACCTCTGCGACAACGCGATCAAGTATAACATTTCCGGCGGCAGCGTCACCGTTTCCGTCTGGCAGAATGGCCAGACCGTCACGCTCTCCGTCGTGGATACCGGCATCGGCATCCCGTATGCCGACCAGAGCCGCGTCTTCGAGCGCTTCTACCGCGTCGACAAGAGCCACTCCAAGGAAGTCGGCGGCACGGGTCTCGGCCTGTCCATCGTCAAGCACGCTGCACAGTACCACGGCGCAAAGCTCGAGCTCAAGAGCGACCCCGGCCGCGGCACAGCCATCGCCGTCAACTTTACTGTCCCGGTATAATAATCTGTTCATTCTGATCGGGCCGCTGCCATGGCAGCGGCCCTTGTTCGTACATTTTCCCGATCCTGACTGATTTCCCCATTTTCCGCTTGCATCGGCGTGGTTTATCCGGTAGAATACCGGTATCTGATCAATTTGGAGGATATTTATGCACGAACTGACCTCTGCTGCCGTCGCGCTGATGGTCTGCGTGGCCGCCGGCTCGTACCTGGCTGGCTGCTGCAACGGCGCGATCATTACCTCGTTTCTGTTCTACCACGACGATATCCGCAAACACGGCAGCCATAACGCGGGGCTGACCAACTTCTACCGGGTGTACGGCGGCAAGTTTGCCGTCTGCGTCATTCTGATCGACATGCTCAAGGCGTTCGTCGCGGTCAAGCTCGGCTCGATCGTCTTCGGCGAATATCTGGGGCTGCGGCTGGAGGGCGAGTACTTTTCCGCGCTCTTCTGCGTGATCGGGCACATCTTCCCCGCCTTCTATTCGTTCAAGGGCGGCAAGGGCATTCTCTGCAGCGGCACGCTTTTGCTGCTGCTCGACTGGCGCATCGCCGCTGTCGGCTGGGGGCTGTTTCTGCTGCTCTGGCTGACGACGAGATATGTCTCGCTCGGCTCTGTGACGGGTGCGTTCAGCTTCCCGGTCACGACGCTGCTCTTTTTCCGCGGCAACTGGACGGTCTTTGCCCTCTCGCTCGCCATCGCGGCGCTGGTCATCTGGGCGCACCGCTCCAACATCGGCCGGCTGCTGCACGGCACGGAATCCCGCTTCCAGTGGCACACCAACGGCCCCGGCCGCAGTTGAGGAATGAGGCCCGCATGATCATTGATTTCCATACCCATACCTTCCCGGATCCGATCGCAGACGCTGCGATCGACCGTCTTTCCCGCCAGGCGAACATCACCGCTTACACCTGCGGCACCGCCGCGGGGCTTCTGCTGGCCGAACGCGCCGCGGGCGTCGACCGTTCGATCATCCTCCCCGTCGCTACAAAGCCGGAGCAGGTCCATCACATCAACGACTATGCCGCCGCACACAACGAGCACGCGTTCGTCACAAATATGTTCTCCTTCGGCTGCATCCATCCGGATTACGAAGACTGGAAGCAGGAGCTCGACCGCCTCGCCTCGGCCAATATGCGCGGCGTCAAGATCCACCCAGCCTATCAGCAGACCGATTTGGACGACCCCAAATACCTGCGCATTCTTGAGCGCGCCGGTACGCTCAGTCTCATCGTGGTCACGCACGCGGGCTATGACATCGGCTTCCCCGGCTGTGCCTGCTGCACGCCGGAAAAGGCGCGCAGCGCGCTGCGGCAGGTCGGTCCGGTGAAGCTCGTGCTGGCGCACATGGGCGGCTGGCGCTGCTGGGAGCAGGTGCCGGAGCTGCTGGCGGATACGTCTGCCCTGCTCGATACGTCCTTCTCCCTCGGCTCGCTCACCCCGCGGGACGAAGCGCTGCCGCTGGACCGGCAGATGCTTTCCGACGAGGCCTTTGTTTCCCTTGTCCGGGCCTTCGGCGCGGAGCGGATCCTGTTCGGCAGCGACTGCCCCTGGGGAAGCCCGCAGAACGATCTGCAGCACATCCGCCGCCTTCCCCTCACCGACGAAGAAAAAGCCGCCATCCTCGGCGGCAACGCCAAACGCCTCCTCGGCATCTGACTTGACGATCCTCAATTGTTCGCTCGAGAGCAGATCTTTTCCATATACAGCAGGAGCCGCCCCGGATGGGCGGCTCTTGTTTTGTTTTAGCGGATGGTCTCGCTGCTGTTGAGGACGGGGGCGCTGTAGAGGAAGAGGACGTCCTGGGTATCGAAGGTCAGCCAGGTGCCGAGGCGCTCGGGCTGGAGGTAGCGGATATCCACGAGCGTGATCTTTGCATAGGCCCCTGCAAGCAGCGGTGTGAGGCTGCTGGCAAACGAGTCGCGGAAGACGACGAGTTCCCGGTCCGTCTTTGCTGCCGGGTTCGTGATGGTCAGAAGCGCTTTGGAGCCGGAGAGGAAGACCGCATACGCGTCCTCCCCTGCCAGCTGCTGCAGATCGTAGACGGGCAGCTCGCTGCCGGTCTCATAGTCATAGACCGTGCAGCCGCGCAGCGTGTCGTTCGTCAGATACCGCAGCGGCTCCGGCTCCAGCGGCAGCGCCGACTGCCCGCAGTAGACGCCGTAGAAGGGCTGATCGGCCGTTATGGTCTCATAGTCCTCCGTCAGCGTCACGCCGAGGGCTTTGGCCAGCGTCCGGGCGACCGGCAGCAGCGCCTCCTGCCGCCAGTGCAGGTCGGTATGGTAATAGCTGTCCAGCGACAGCGCAGGGGTCAGGTCGATCATGGACGCATACGGCATGCTCTGTGCCAGCAGCGCGGAAAGCTCTGCCGGATCATAGGCCGGATAGCCGTTCTGCCGGGCCAGGAAGGCGTTTTTATCCGGGATGACGGCCGCAAAGACCTTCGCATCGGTCCCGGCCAGATAGCGGTCATAGACGAGCTGGAACCGGTCGGCTGCGTGCTGCACGGAGGCTTCGTCGATGGACGGGTCGAGCTTCGCCGCATAGCCGTCGGCCAGGTAGATGCCGTTATTGTCTTTTTCCTGCAGCACGTCCAGGAGCGTCACGGCCTTGAGCCGCCGGAAGCTGTCCCGCAGCGGGAACTGGTCGAGCGTGTAGGTCTCAAATTTCGTCATGAACTCGCCGCGCAGGACCGACGAGAGCGTCAGCGCCGGCTTCTGCGCGAGCTTCCGCCGTTCGCTGACGGAGACGGCGTCATCCGGCTTGCAAAGCCCCCAGATCAGAAACCCGAGCAGGAAGGCCGCCGATAGGCAGACAACGGCGAGGTTTTTTCGTTTTTCCATCGCGGGCCCTCCTAAAACCGGAAATACAGGAACGGATTGAACGAGCCGTCGACCAGAAACGCCGTACACACGGCCAGCAGCAGGCAGAGACCCACCGGCTCCAGCACGGCGAGCACTGCCCGTCCGGCCGTTTTCTGCTGCGCGGCCGTGATCAGCCGCCGCGGCAGCGGCGTCGCGCCGACCGCGGCGCTCAGGAGCAGCACCGCGCCGCTTCTGAGCGCGTACAGGCTCTCCTGCCCGGCGAGCGGCAGTCCCCCGCCGCCGAACATCGCGCAGACAGACGCGGCCGCGCTGCGGACGCTGTCCGCGTCAAAGAGCACGAAGCCGAGCGTGACGAACAGCAGCACATAGATGTGGTTGAGCACGCGGAGCTTTTTCAGCCCGCGCAGCAAAAACAGCTTTTCTGCCGTCAGCAGCGCCGCATACAGAAGTCCCCACAGAACGAACGTCCAGTCCGCCCCGTGCCACAGGCCGGTCGCCAGCCAGACGAGAAGGATGTTCAGCAGCTGCCGTCCCTTCCCCTTCCGGTTGCCGCCCAGCGGGATATAGAGATAATCCCGGAACCAGCTGCCAAGGGAAATATGCCACCGCCGCCAGAATTCCGTGATGCTGCCAGCACAGTAGGGATAGCGGAAGTTTTCCGGAAAGTGAAAGCCGAGGATGAGGCCGAGACCGATGGCCATATCGCTGTAGCCGGAAAAATCGTAATAGATCTGCAGCGTGAACGCGGCCGCGCCCAACCAGAAATACAGCACTGACTGCTCCTGCGAGGCGCGGAAGCCGGACACCAGCTCGCCAAGCAGATTGGCAAACAAGATCTTCTTTGCCAGCCCCAGCACGAAGCGCCGCGTCCCGGCCGCCGCGTCCGAAAGCGTGTGGGTACGGCTGCGCAGCTCCGGCGCGATATCGGAATAGCGGACGATCGGTCCGGCGATGAGCTGCGGGAACATGGCGATATACGCTGCCAGATCGATCAGGTTCCGCTGTGCCGGGACCGTCCCGCGGTACACGTCGACGGTATAGCTCAGGATCTGGAAGGTATAGAAGCTGATGCCGACCGGCAGCGCGAGCGAAAGCAGCGGGACAGACAGGCCCGTCAGCGCGTTGAGACTCCGGATCATAAAATCGGCGTACTTGAAATACGCCAGCGTCCCCAGACTCAGCAGCACCGACAGCGCCAGATACAGCCCGGCCCGCCGCTTTCCGCGGCTTTTTTCGATCAGCAGGCCGAAGACATAGCCCTGCGCGATCGCCGCCAGCATCACGAGCAGATACCGCGGCTCGCCCCAGCCGTAAAACAACAGGCTGGCGAGCAGCAGCACACCGTTTTTCAGCGTTCCCGGCACCAGAAAATAGACGAGCAGAACGCACGGCAGAAAATAAAACAGAAACGGAACGCTTGAAAACAGCATGGCAGCCCCTTACTTCAAAGTTGTTATGCGATCGGGTCGTCAGAGACGATCTGCGTGCCGGGATAGGCAGTCTGCAGCTTGTCGCGGAAGGTATCAACCAGATCCTCTGCGCCGAAGACGGAGATCAGATAGCCGTCCAGGCTGGCGACGACCAGCTTGTCCGGGAAGCCGCACATCCATTGCGTGTTCATCACATAGGTCTTGACCTCTCCGGCTGCCGCGTCCAGCTGGCCGGCATCCTTCAGATGCAGAACGCCGCAGGTGAACGTGTTGCCGTTCATCATGTGGAACAGCGAGGCTGCGTCATCCGCTTCCTCGATCACGGAGGCCGGGAGCGTCAGCAGATATTCGATCTCCGACGGCTTCTCGAGCGAGACCTTGCCGGGCTTGCCGTCAGTCATGTTTTCTTCGGAATAATCGCCGCCCGCAGCCGGGAATTTTTCGTCTTCGGAATAGCTTGCCCAGACAGTATCCAGAATCGTCAGCGCGTCCGGGATATCAGACGCCGTCTCCTGTCCGCCGTTTTTCGCGGCGCAGGCCGTCAGAGAAACTGCCGTCATCACGGCAAGCAGCATTGCGATCCATTTTTTCATACGTAATATCCTCCTGGAAAATGTTCTGCGCGGTCATCCGCGCTGTCTTTACAGACGCAGCGCCGCCGCGGCGGTTGCAGCCGATTTGTAAACAGTCTGTAAACGAGCGGCGCACACGCGTTTTGACAGCATAGCACAGTTTCCCCCGTTTGGCAAGCTCTCTTTTTCTTGACACGCGGCCGCCGCCCGGGTATGATGGGTGCATCAAAGTACAAGGAGGCTTTCCATGCGTGACGTACAGCCGGGACGGGTCTACCGCCATTTCAAGGGAGATTATTATCTGGTGGAGGCGCTTGCCCGTGATTCCGAGACGAACGAGCCCTGCGTGATCTACCGCAAGCTTTACGGCGACGGCGGCCTCTGGGTCCGGCCGCTGGATATGTTCCTGAGCCCGGTCGACCGCGAAAAATACCCGGACGCCGGGCAGACCTACCGCTTCGAGCTCCAGACGATCCCCAGTCGGGCCGGGCACTGAGGTACACACCCATCAATACATGCAAAAAAGACGCAGGAATTTGAATTCCTGCGTCTTTTTGATTGTGCCATATAGCCGCAAAGGTGCAGCTGTCAATAAAAAAGCCGTCGTGAACCTGTGCAGTTCACGACGACAATGGCAAGCAGCACCCTTTTAGATCCCCCGACCTAAAATCTCTTGAAATCTCAAGGGTTTTCGCGCTTCCTGCAAGCCAAAATTGCTCAATCTTTAAGGTTTGAGTAGAACCAAAATAGATACTTGCCTTCTGGTATCTTTATTATAGTATATTTCACTCTGCTTTGCAAGAAAAATGCATACTTTCTTTATTCGGATGCTCAGAGAAGTCTACTTTATTGTTTTCGCCGTACTTCAAATACCTTGTCCGAGGTCTTTAAGCTATGTATCCAAAGTCCACGAAACGCAGGATTTTGAGCTGTGGAGCATTTCCGATGCTTCTCTGGGGCGATGTTCTCCAGTCAACAAAATCATTTTGTACTATTTGGGGTTCATGATGATTTCTTGGCTGTTTACATACAAGCGGGCATTTATACTCCAGTTATCTTTATAGCCGCCAATAATAATGAGAATCGGTTCTGGACAATTTAGTTTTTTGTCTCGGGATAATTTTATCATTTGGTTATTATCAATACCGCTTGGTAAAGATGATGTATTCGGATGATAATGCCATTCTCCCAAATAATACCGCCCTTGATTCCACATTGTATCTAAAAGTTTTTTTAATCCATCTGAACCTCGATGGAAATTACATCTTGCGTGTTTAGAGTTTTTAGGCGGCGGTGTTATTTGTAAAATATTCGCAATTGTTTGATCACAGGAATAATTTCCTATTAATATCCCGCCCGTTTCATAGGGATATGCTTTATTGCAATAACAAAGCATCTTTTCGTAGGCTTCTTTGCTCAAATTAATATTATATATTTGACTATTATCTTGAAAAAACAAATTACCCATCTTCTGTTTTATCCACCAGCATATAACCTTCAAAAAACCCGTTGCTTTCTCTTTGCTCATAAACAAGCGAGATTGTCTTTTCGGATTCTGTAATAATATAGTTTTCGATTGCTTTTGTAGCAGTAGAAGCTGCAAGCCAAACATCATCACTTCTTCCAGGAAAGGTTGGATGCCAACATCCGATACCGTTTCTTGGCAAGTCATAATCGTTATATAGAACTCCTTCTGATTGCAAGTATGGAGCAATCAAATCAAAAAAAGCCTTAAAATCAAAGGTTTGATTATTCATTAGTGTAATGTATAATCGCTTTGCCCCTAAACCAACAGATACGGAAGCAAAAATATGTCTCTTTTTAAAGTTGTTGCTTTGAATAATATCAAGGACACTATTCTCTCCGGTACAATCAATAATAATCCCATATTTATCCAAGTTGATATTGGCTTTTAATTCCCTGTCAATTGTAAGTGCATTGTTTATTACCTCAACATTGGCATGCGGATTTAAAGAATTAAGATAATTGCACAAGGATAGTCCTTTAAGCCCTCCAATATCATCTACATTCAGAACATGACGAGATAGATTACCAACTTCAAATATGTCTGAGTCTATAATAGTAAGGCTATATACCCCTGACCGTACGAGTATCTCTGCTATTGATGCGCCAACACAACCTGCTCCAACAAGTAATATCTTTTTTCTAAGTATAAAGTCGTTTATTTTACCCCTCTGTGATATTTCTTGCTGATTCCAGTTTTCTGAAATAATCCAATCCAGCCGTGTTTTTCGGGTCAAAACTTCACTTTTGTCACGCAACCACCAACCTTGCGGATTAGCTCGAAATCCATTTGCTGTCTTCCTGCCATGGGATACAATTGGTAAATACAATGCCTGCCAAAAAATAATTTCAGGTTCTCCACCAAAAGTCTTTGGCACAGGGAATCCAAGCAAAAGTAGATGCCGTCTTCCATCTCGAATTTTTGAAACAACATTTTTTAACACATTCATGATGTCAGTGTGTTGGCTATTACAGGCATCTATTAAATCACCCATGGTTTCTGGTGCTTGCCACTCATGAATTACTGGAATTTGCTTTAAAAGTATCCACAGAGCATTAATTGGAGTAGAGATGCTCGTTTTGGATAGGTATTTTCCCCATTGCGTATAGTGCTCAATGTTCCCCGTTATTGATTTGAAACATTTTACATAATACACAGATGGATTTCTCTTATAAACATCTAATTCCGCTATGCCATATCTGCAATCAGTACTCTCCCACTGTGTAAAGGTAACTGTGTCTTCAGAAAAAGCAAATTGCATTCCAAACGCATTTCTCAAAGTAAATTCCGGAAGTTCAAACAGCTCTGTATCTGTAACCAGTTGTCCTCTTGCCGCTAATTCAAGCCAATTGATTGCTCTTTTTACATGGTATATCAATCGCTCATCGACATTATACGGTTCTGGCTGAAAAGAAGAAAGTGTATTTACCTCAAGACACAATGCTCCTTTTCGCCATAAACCGTTTCTTTCAACTTTGGAGTTATTAGCCTGATGGTATAAGGTAACCGTTATGCTGTCTTTAACATCAGGATATACTTTAATACTTCCTTTTGGATAATCGGAGGTAACAACAATATACCATTTAGATATCTGCGGAAAATGCTTTGTTTCATAATCAATTGTAATACCCAAATGTAAATGCCAGACATTTAATTCTTTATCAAATTCCCATTCGTCTATTATCTCCACCTGTGATAATGCGTCTAATGCTCTTCGCGCCTGATTAAGCTTACTTAGAACTTGTTTCGATTCCATTTATGCAAATCTTCCTTCTGGAATAGCAGATGATTTTTCGGTACGATGTGTGAAGCCCGCTGAAGAGTTATTCTTTGAAGGTTCGGGCGCAGACGGGAATTCATTTCCGAATAGCTTTCTCCATTTGCAAACACTATCATATAATTCATCACAATCAAAGGCTTCTCGAGCGGTTTTAGCAGCTTCACAAACTTTATCATAAAAATCAGAGTATTCGTCGTCCGTAATCCTTGCAAAAACATCATGCTCAGGAACACCTCTATCAGCTAAGAACGGTTTTGTGGGGTATTGAGAAACCATGTTTTCGAGTGTCAATACAACGCCCTCAGCAACACTGGTTATGCCGTCTGGACAGCAATCGCCAATGAAATGTTCGAGCGGATAACTCTTTGGATGTTTCATATCTGGATATTGTGTTTTGCGCCACCACTTAAGTGCTTTAACAACATTAACATAGTGCGTATTGCAATTTATATTTTTTTCGACTGTCCATCGTATTTGCTCAAGCGGATGTGTTTTATCCCATTTCTCAGCCTCACGATCAGGGATGAGGAGCGGCTCAGATTTCCATCTTGCTTCGCCATCGGATTTGCAGAATATGTTATAAGTACTTTCAAGCAAAGTACTACTAAATAATTTCATTAATTGATTTTGCTGAAAGTCTTCAATTGTGTACTCAGAAATAATAGCTTCATCTTGCAATATACCCGTTTCGCTTTCACTTGGCGCAGAAGTAGGAACAATATCTAAATCCACGTAACTTAAACTGATACCAATCGATCTGCCTTGGATTCTATATTTACCTTTGTAGTACTTGTCCAAAAAAGGGACAAATAAATCTAGCGCTTCTTCTGGAGTATATTCCTCAGAATCTAATTTTGTTACAACTATAACATCGACGTCTGATTTATTCCCGTTTTTAGGCTTTACAGCTGTAGAGCGGCGGTAACTCCCCTGCAAAAAGGTGCTGACAATAATTTTCGATAGTGTCTCGTCTGTCTCTAACCTTTTTCTTAATGTCGTATGCCCGGTTTTCAAATCACTTACTTGATTATCAGATAAACGAATATTGGACAAAAAATCTTTAAAATATGACGGTACGGCAGACATAAACAATCCTCCTTTAATCTCTGAAACTTATTGATTCTGCATAGGAACAAGAGTCTCGTTGTTCAAAATCATACTCATATAAGACACACTTGCCAAATCCTCGCGAAATTTGACCTAAGAAAAACATAAATGCGTTTGGAGCAGCAGCAAAAATATGTAGTGTTGCCCGTCGCTCTGCAGTACTCCTTTGTGCTATCGCGCTATAAATAGAATTGGCGAGAGTTGCTGCATGATTTCCATTTTCTATCGAAAAATTTGTGGCACCGCCTTCATTTGGCGTACAATTTATGATACGCCCAATTGATAGATTATTTTCTTTAATGTACTCAAGCACATCCTTATAAATAGGACGAGTAACATTTAGTATTAAAGCTGTATCAAATTGGTTTTTCTCAAATTCTTCATGTGAAATACTCCAATTAGAATAGCTCTTTTTAGATGATAATTTTACATCCCATAATTTAGTGCCATTCATTGCCGTTTTTTGTATTGGAAACACATTAATGCCAGATTTACTATCAAGAACATATCCCGCAGCAAATGCTAAAGATGCATGTGCATCCAAGAACACCTGATAAGCATGTTCGTTTTTGGTATTTGAAATCAAAAAATCTCTTAACAGCGGATAAATATCATTGTTCCAATCATATCCGCTTTTCAAATTACGGCCATCAAATTTATCTACCAGAGATAAACACATTGTTTTATCCTCTAAATGCACTGCCCCGCGGGGAAAGCTTGTAACAGCGATAGATATTCTTTTGGGTGAATACTTATCAGCTATGAGGAAAATGCGTTTTTCCAACTCTTCATCAAATTTCTTTCTGTCAATGCCATCGCCGTGCGTTGAAGAAATCATTTGGTCATTTACAGTTGCCGATGCAATAAAACTAATTTGGTTAAAAGACAACATTTGATTACTGTATGAGATATACTTATGTAGAGAGTCTCGTACAATTTTTTCTAACACCTCTATCTCAAAAGGTAAAATAATAAAATTGATCCTTTTATTTCTAAGTAAATCTGTACTGAATCCATCAAGTGATTTTACAGCCGTATTATCGAGTGTATTGTTATAAAACTTTTCAATCGAATTTATAAAAGTAATTGCCGATTTTTCACATTGCCCAATTAAGCACAGCTCATATTCGGGTGTATCTATATCTGCTATAAGGTCATGAAGCCATACCATAATATCAGACTTTGAAAATGTATTTATTGTTGATTTCACTTGTATACTTTTTATTACTTTATTTGCTGCTCCTAATGCTATATCAACTTTATCGTTGGATGTCGGAAACTCAATATAAATCTTGTCCCATTTATTTTTGTCGGTTAACGCCTCTAAGACCGAGGCGAAACCCTGATATAAAAAGCCTCTTGAAGCTTCCTTCCCGCCCACCAGTTTCACCAACCTTTCTTTTACACATTAGTTTTAACCCATCTATTGGCTTGTACATTCCAAAGGTCTTTCCATACATCTTCAGTCACTATCGCATCAAACATAGACTCAAGGAAAGTCTGGATTTCAGCAATGACAACCGCAAACTCAAGTCTATCATTTTTTTATCATAATCTCTCCAACCTCAAATGGCCTATCAATAATAAGCAAACATCGTTTTTGTATCCTGTATACCGATCTAAGTCAAGCCCTGTGAATGGCCAAGATGATTCTCTGGATATCTAAAGCCGGTAGCGTTGATCATCGCAGTTCTTGTCTTAATTACTTCATAGGTTGCCATTTGACTTGAGTACGCAGATAATGTTCTGGTTATATTCTACCAAATTCAAAGCATATGTGCAACTCCACCAGTTATATTTTCTATCCGTGAATTATTTTTATTTATAATGCCAGATACGTGGCTTGCACCGCATATTCAACACAATTAATTTCCTACAGGAATCCATTTACAAAAAGATTATGGATAAATCCCTTCATTGATTGTCGTTCAAATTCAATTTGCCGATGGTTTGTCCTAAAATGTAAGCGCAACCGCATAGTCGCTGTAGGCAGCTAAAGAG
>OMBO01000570.1_pt1 | contig 22971 bp, 27 predicted proteins | sample 1644901 | NCBI WGS metagenome assembly OMBO01 (sample SAMEA103958144, study PRJEB25191) | human gut metagenome | reverse complement strand
CGCAAGGGTATGGAATACGGCACGGCACGTTGGAGTGCATAATTTTAAGTGTAAATGACACATACATGGACGCACAGGAGGTTATGCACATGACTGATTATAGCAAAATTACAGCCCTTTACTCCCGCCTTTCCGTGGGCGACGAGGACAGGGACGGCGGCGAGAGCAACAGCATACAGAACCAAGAGCTAATATGTAAAGGGTGGTTTCTACCATCTAATACATATGACTGCGGCTCATTTGTGGTGAATTGAAAAGCAGTTGTAGGAAAGGAGCAGAAAAGCCTTATAACCGCTACAAATTCAACGCAGAAAGGAGCTGTTGCTTATGAAATCTCTATTTGAGGAAATGGGCGGTACATATCGTCAAGTGGGCGATTATCTCATCCCAAACCTTGTTTTGCCAGATGACGGCGATTATCAGATCGGCAAATATGGGCGTATGCGCCGCAGTTATCTGAAAGAACACCGAAAAATCCTTTACACCAACTATGTGATGGAGGGTACGCTGTTCAAGCATTTGTCCGAAATCGACCAAGCCTGTAACGAGCGTATGGAAATCATCGTTCCCGCTATGGCGAAGCAGGAGGGCGTGACCGAAGCACTCAAAGCGGCTGACCAAATGGAATGGGTACGCCGCATGAATAGCATCCGTAACCGTGCGGAAGAAATTGTCCTGCACGAATTGGTATATGACCAGTAACAACATAATCAAAGCCCACGCTGCCGACAAGAAAAATCGGAGGCGTGGGCTTTTTACGTTATGTAGGTAACACCAACAAAGCCGAATATCAAGGGTCTCCGTGCCGCTTTGCGGCACTCCGATGAACGGCGTACCGCCGCCCTTGACCGCCGCCTTTGCTGGCGTTTGGTGGTAATCAAGGCGGCAACGGATAAATCCGCTGCCGCCACAATAATTATTTCATCAGCTTGCTTATTCGTCATTTTCTTCGATGCTTGCCACAAGCCGGTCAAAGTCGCTCTGATATGTTCTGTCCTGCAAAACACGGAATTTTTCAAATTCACTTTCTGCAAATGCTTTTGCAATGGCAGCGGTCACTTTGCCTTTGTCATGCAGAATATCTTCTTCATTGAACTGGAGGAACGCATCCAGACGGCTCACCCAATCCTGCATATACATGATGTTTCCCCGCCGTGCCTGTCTTTCGGCATAGTCCAGATACATCGTCACGATCTCATTCAGATTGGACATTTCCGCTTCGTTTAAGTAGTTTTTGGCAATCGAAACATCCGATTTGCGGATGCGGCCCTGCGGAGCGTTTTTCCAAGTAGTCAAGCCCATATTGGGTTTTGTGCTGTCGGCTCTGCCATAGACAATCTCAGCCGCTGTATGGTGGGTGACAGCGTAATGGAGCTTGTTCTGCACCGTGGCAAAAAACTCTTTCGTAATGGGGCTGTTCACATCATAGTCTGCACTGCACTGAGAGTAGATGTCCGTAATCTTCTGATAAAAGCGGCGTTCGCTGGAGCGAATATCACGGATGCGCTCCAACTGTTCCTCAAAATAGTCTTTGCCGAAGAAGTTTTCCGGCTCACGCAGCCGTGCGTCATCCATCACATAACCCTTGATGATGAACTCCTTTAATACCCGGTTTGCCCAAATGCGGAACATGGTGGCTTTTCTGGAGTTTACACGGTATCCGACAGCGATAATGGCATCCAGATTGTAGTAGTTGATATTATACCGCTTGCCGTCTGCCGCAGTTGTTTCCATTTTGGAAACAACTGATTCTTCAAGCAATTCGCCGGATTCAAAGATGTTTTTCAGATGCTTTGAAATAGCAGCTTTCTGGACTTCAAACAATTCAGCCATTTTCGCCTGTGTCAGCCACAGGTTTTCCTGATACAAAAGGATTTCAACCCGAACATCGCCGTTGTCAGTTTTATAAAACAGGATTTCCCTCGTTTCGTAGGGAGTCAGTCCGTATTCTTCTTTCATATCCATTCCCTTCCTATTCCTTGTTCTTGTTCTTTGCCCGACTCTTGTAAACATTGTGCTTGTTTTTACACTGAGGGCTGCAAAATACGGCGCTCGGTCTGCTTGCAACAAAGGCTTTGGTGCAATGCCTGCAAAGGCGGATCGGATTGTCGCTGTCGGTCAGCATGAAACTGAACATCATCTGTATGCCAAGCAGCAGCGAATGAAAATCCCATACGATTGTCGGCTTGTCCAGCAGGGCAATGTGGTAGGTAGGCGCATTTCCACCAAAAGCCGCCATACTCTCCTGCATGATCCGTCGGGCATCGTCATTCAGCATATCGTAGTCCTCATAATAGAGGAAACTGTTGACATAGGTAAATGCCCAATCAATAAACTGCTGCTTCATCCAGTCATAGCTTTCAGCATACTCCCGCTGAAAGCTCATATTGACTGCCATGGGCTTGTCTGTCATGGTCATGGCCAGCGCCATCATAATGCGGTCATTCTGAATATTCCACATGGACTCTACGCCACGCTTGATAACATCCAGCTTATCAAAGGGAAAGAACAAATCCAGATAGTCCTCCGTGGACATGGTTTCCTCTTTGATGAAATGATTCTTCGGCAGATACACCGCTTCATAGTCCATAAAGCTTGGCGTGGTCGGAAGCGCAGTCATCAGACCAAACAGGCCGTACTTTACGGCAAATTGCTGAATTGCCTTTTGAATTTCAGCATCCGGCTTCTTGCTCATGCCCATACGCCCGATGTTAATAGCATCCAAGACGATCCGCTGATACTCGCTCAGCGGGTCGTAAATGCTCGGCTGCGCCGTTTTCGTAGGTGTAAGGAACAGAGTGCCGTCCTCCGCCGCTTTCCATTCATATTCACTATATCGCACCCAGTTGGAACTGGTACGTTCAAAAAGGTGTTTCATAAGTAAAACCCTCCGCTATCTATTGTAATCCCAATAACTCTAATTCATATTAACATTATACTATTTCTGTACTTCTGTATCAACCGCTTTTCCGATGTCTGATAAAAAAGCCTTTTCCACCAAGGTCATTGGCAGCTGCTTTTCCGCCTTATCCGTAAGGGCGGAAAGCAGCTCTTTTCGTATCTTTTTCATCATTGTGTTGCGTATCTTGCGGATGTTGCGGTCACTCTGCTGTCGTATAGCGGCAATCCTTGTGGAACTGAACAGCCGGACAGCCCACAGGAACAGCAGTTCTTTGTGATCCTCTTTCAGCTCCAACAGGATTTCAGACAGATATTCCTCTGTCACAAGCTCGTGTATATCGTAAGGGCAATAGAAAATTGCGTCAATGAAATCGCCCTTACGTATCTGCTTTTCCAGAACATCATTCAGCGTATCCGGGAAAAAGAGTTCATTGGCGGATGCACCGTAATCAAGAGGAACATCGTCACCGCTGCGGCTGAGTTCGTGATAGCGTTCTCTGCGCTCCCGGTTGGCGTCCAGCTTGTCCCACCAAGCAATCACATTCTCAAAATCCCGTTGTGTTCGGGCAGCATCCTCCAGACGGGCAAGTGCTTCTGCCCGCAGTTCCCGTTTCAGCTTTTTGCGTTCTGGTTCCTCGTCCCCGGCATCGTCCTCAAAGGGATGTTCTGCGGCATCGGCTTCCAGTCTGTCTATGATATTCTGCTCCAGAGCGATCTGCCGCTGTGCCTGTTCCGCTGCATCAGCTTCTGCTTCCTCCGGGTAGCTTTCGTCGCTGCTGTCCTCGGTATCTTTCTTCTTTCGCTTCCGTTTAGGTTTGTCGGGAGGATTGTCTATCTCGGCATCCACGGCATCTTCGTCGTCCCAGAGGGCGTTTTCATCTTCTTCCTCGTCATCATCTATGTACTCAAAATCGTCGGCTTCATCTTCATATCTGTAATCATCCTCAAACACCGCAGACACCTCCCTTCAAAAATATTTTTGAAAATTTCTGCAATTCTCCGTAAAAACAGTTCCGCTAAACACCCCATATTTCTCCTATTGGTGATGGAGTAATATATTTTGCCTTTAATTAGATTACTTCCGACACTAAAGAAAGGAGGAACTGCCTATGTCGAACAACCATCGTGAACTGACAGGCCGGGAGAAGCAGCGGATTAAAAAGCTGATTACTTCTCTCTGTGCCAACCACGACAAGGAATACGGCTGTCTGCCGCTGGACTACGAATATCCCATGTTTGGTATCTGCTATACCAACAGCGCACTGTGCAGCTATTTCCGCAAGTCTGTCCTGCCGGAAGATGCGGAGCTGGAAGCTGTATTCACCCGCACACCAACCACCAACTGTAAGCAATGCGGCAAACCGTTCCCTGTTGATGGGAAACGGGTATACTGTTCGGGAAAATGTGCCGAAGAAGCACGCCGCCAGCAGACCGCAGCAAGGGTGCGTAAGCACCGGGAGAAAAAACAACAGATGTAACCGTTTTGCCCTCGAAAAGTCTTGTGCCACAAGTCTTTTTGGAGGGCATTTCTCTATCGGCAAGGCATTTATACTGCCGACTCACTTTTAACCGCACAAATGGTTACACGGCGTCGGAACTAAAATTATTATACGAGAATTTTATGAATTTTTCAACACGGAGGTAAACTGCCTATGGTAAAAAACGAAAACAAGAACTTTGCTTATACCACCCACCGCATCGGCGGAACCACCTACAAGGTCAAGGTCGTGTTCAATGAAAGCGGTACAGAAACGATGGAAGATAAAATTTTACGAATTATTCGCAATGAAGTCCACACAAGTTGCGAAAATTATGATATAATAAATACATCACAAATGAGCCGACAGTCTGAAAGGAGCGCATCATGATGAGCGTGAAACAGACTGTGGGACAGGATCCCAATAAAATTACGGCATTATACGAGAGACTTTCCCGTGACGATGACCAGGTTGGCGATAGCAACAGCATTGTCAATCAGAAAAAATACCTCGAAAGCTATGCCGAGCAGAAAGGTTACACGAATATCCAACATTACACCGATGACGGTTGGAGCGGCGGCAATTTCAATCGCCCTGCATGGAAGCAGTTGGAAGCAGATATTGAAGCCGGCAAAGTTGCCCATGTGATCGTAAAGGACATGAGCCGAATCGGCAGAGATTATCTGCAGACCGGTTTTTACACGGAGGTATTCTTCCGTGAGCATGGAGTTCACTTTATTGCGATTGCCAACAGCGTGGACAGCGATGACCAGAACAGCAATGAGTTTGCACCGTTCCTCAATATCATGAACGAGTGGTATCTTCGTGATTTGAGCCGCAAACAGCGCACTGCCATCCGTGTAAAAGGCGAATCGGGTAAGCCCACTACCAACTGTGCCATCTATGGCTACAAGAAAAAGCCGGGTGACAAGTACAGTTGGTATATCGACGAGGAAGCGGCAGAGGTTGTCCGCAGGATATTCCGTCTGACCATTGAGGGCAAAGGCCCGTATGATATTGCCCGTATTCTCTATGACGATAAGGTAGAAACGCCTGCCGTTTACTTTGGCAAACAGAACAAGGGCATTTGGAAAAGCAAGGAGGAATTTCCCAACCCGTATAACTGGAGTGGTTATATTGTCGGGAGCATCCTTTCCAAACCCGAATATATGGGGCATACGGTCAACTTCCGTTCTCATAAGCAGTCCTACAAAGACAAAAATCCCGTGATGAACCCCAAAGAGGAATGGCTGATCTTTGAAGATACCCATGAAGCTATTGTCGATAAGGAAACTTGGGAGCTTGCACAGAAACTGCGAAAAACACCAAGACGGCATGATACTCTGGGCGAAGCAAATCCGCTAACAGGACTTCTGTTCTGTGCCGACTGCGGAGCGAAAATGACCAACCACCGTTCCAGAGGCGGCACGGAGAACAATCCCTACCCCTCCGACTTTTATGACTGTTCCTCTTATACGCTGGCACATCAAAAACGCACCCATGCTTGCAGCGGCCACTATATCAGAACAAAAGCACTCAGAGAGCTGATTCTGGAAACCGTCCGTACAGCCAGCACCTTTGCCATCACCAATCCAGATGAATTTATGGAAAAGGTGCGTTCCGCTTCTCAGATCAGACAGGCGGAGGCAGCAAAGGAAACCAAGCGCAAGCTGAACAAAGACCGCAAGCGCATCACTGAGCTGGACAACATCATTAAAAAGCTCTACGAAACCTTTGCTGTTGGGCGGATCTCCGATGAACGCTTTGACAGTCTGCTTGCGGAATATGAAACGGAGCAAAAAGCCCTTGTCGCTTCTGTTGCCGAAGCGGAGCAGCGTTTGTCCTGCTTTGAGGAAGATACTGACCGTGCGGAGCAGTTCCTTTCTCTGGCGAAGAAGTACACCGACTTTTCGGAGCTGACCACGACCATGATAAACGAGTTTATTGACAAGATCATCGTCCACTCCCCGGAAAAGATTGACGGAGATCGTGTGCAGGAAGTGGAGATTTATCTGAAGTTCATCGGGCGCTTTGATTTGCCTGAGCCGGAGCTGACCGCAGAGGAAGCCAAACGGCAGGAGCAGCTTCGCAGACACCGCATTAAGAGCCGTGAACGCTATCAGAAAATCAAGGCTAGCGAACACGCAGTTGGTCAGCCGTTTAAGCTGACCTGTAAATGCTGCGGCGAAGAATTTGAATCCAAGCGTTCAAACACTCTGTTTTGTACCCCTAACTGTCGTGCAAGATTTTATCGGCAGGAAGCGGCTGAAAACAGAAGTCGAGAATGTGTTTGCGAGAACTGCGGCAGTACCTTTATCACAACAAGATCGGACACGAAATATTGTTCGGATGCTTGCAGGACGGCAGCTAACCGCAGGATGCAGAAAGAACGCAACGCAGCAAAGAGGGCGACAAAAGCCGAGCCGGTATTGCAGGAAATTCAGCACACGGAAGAACCGGAAAAGAAAACAGCATAATGAATGACGCTAACGGCGGCTTGTGAGAAAAATCTCACAGGCCGCCGTTTTGCGTTTGCCGCCATCTTTGGCAGAAAGGATTCTATATGACTGAAAACGAAAAGAAACTATTACAGGCGAAGCACCGATTGGAGGAAGCGCAGATGCGTGACCGAAATAAGGAGCGAAAAGCAAGGACACGGCGGCTGATCCAGGAAGGGGCGATTTTGGAGAAAGCATTACCTCATACAACACAGATGACATTGGAACAGTTGGAGGAATTTTTGTGCGAGGTATTCAAAGCAATACGATGATTTTATGCGCTCCGGGCAACCGGGGCGCTTCTCTTTTATCCCGAAGGGCGCACTTACTCACCACCCCGAAGGGGCGGTGGTATTGCCTGCGGCAACTGTGCGCTCTGCGAGGCGGATGCGGCTTCTGCGGAAGCCTTATGGACAATGTCACATCACGGCGGTGCTGCTGTCATTGTCCACGCAGACGGCTTTATATTTTGCTTCATCAGCAGAACAGTTGTTTCCGTTTTGGAAACAACTTGCCGTCTGCCAGTGAAAAACATCAACCTGATGTTTTTCACTGCTATGGGTATCGCTTCTTCTGCGACACCCATTTTCTTTTTGCGAAAAAGAAACAAAAACAAGAACGAAAGGACGGTGAGAACGAATGGCGATCTACCACTTGGAAGCAAAGGTGGTCAGCAGAGGTGCGGGACGGTCTGCGGTTGCAGCTTCCGCTTATCTGAGCTGTACCAATATCTTAAACGACTATGACGGAGTGCGGCACGACTTTACACGCAAGAAAGGGCTTGTATGGCAGGATGTGTTTCTGCCGGAGTTTGCTCCTGCTGAATGGAAAGACCGTGGTTTGCTTTGGAATGCGGTGGAGAAAAACGAAAAGACCAAGGATAGCCGACTTGCCCGTGAGTTCGTTCCTGCGCTGCCCATTGAGCTGACACCAGCACAATGGCAGGAGCTTCTAACCGATTTTATTCAGAACAACTTTGTTGCCGAGGGAATGTGCGCAGATGTTGCTATCCATGATCCGCACTCGCCCGGTCATAATCCTCACGCTCACATTATGCTGACGGTGCGCCCGCTTGATGAGCAGGGCAACTGGCAGTACAAGACCGAGAAAGAATATCTCTGTGTCAGAAACGGCGAGGAGCGGGGCTTTACCGCCGCTGAGTTTAAGGCGGCACAGGCTGACGGATGGGAAAAGCAGTACCCGTACAAGGTGGGGCGGAAGAAAGTGTATATGCCATCATCCGAAGCGGATAAGCACGGATATGAACGAGCCAACAAGCATCCGAAAAGCACCAAGTTCGGCAGACAGAATCCCATTGCAGAGCGTTGGAACAGCGAGGAACAGCTTATTGAGTGGCGCAAGGCGTGGGCAGACGTGACTAACCGCTATTTGGAGCGATACGGACACGATGAACGTATCGACCACCGCAGCCATGCAGATCGGGGCTTGACCGAGCAGCCCACCATTCACGAGGGCGTAGTTGCCCGTGCGTTGGAGAAAAAGGGTATTATCTCTGACCGCTGTGAAATCAACCGCCAGATCAAGGCAGACAATGCGCTGCTCCGTGAGCTGAAAGCGACGATCAAGAAACTGATGCAGGCGGTGAAGAATACCGTTCCTGCCATAGCGGAGGCAATGGAAAAGATACGCAGCAGTATACTGATTTTCAGTTATCAGCTCCGTCATATAGGTGTGGGAAAACACAATATGGGCAAACGTGTCAAAGCAGTCAAGCCGGAGCTTGAACGCTATGTGGGATTGGTGCAGCAGATTAAGGACAAATCCAAGGAACGGAAAGCTCTGCTTGCAGAGAAAAAGGAAAGGCCCTTCTATCAGATACCCAAGCTGCATGACCTCACCCGCTGCATTACCGAGCTGACCGAGGAGTTGGAGGAACTGAAAACCGAAAAGGCAATGTTGCTTCGTTCTTTGGACTGCGCCGATGATGTGGGCATTTCTGCCGTGAAGAAAGAAATTGCCGCATTAGAGAGTGCGTTGCAGAAGTTGTCCGAGCAGGAGGAGAAATATTCTGCCGAGCTTGATGAAGCCTTGAAGCAGTACGCCGAACTGAAAGAACAAGCCGCCGGTATGGACGCTGTCGAGCTGATGGACGCAAGGCTTGCCGTCCGTGAGGAACAGGAACGCTCTGTCGCCAGTCGTGTGAAGTCTGCCTACGGTGAGAAATACGATCCGATGATGATGCAAGACAGCAAGCGCGATGTGGCAAATCTGCTCAATGAGGAAACAGAGGCACGCTCCATCCGTGAACGTCTGCGTCAGAAGCAACAGGCACAGCAGAAGCAGAACAAGAAGAAAAGCCGAGACAGGTGGGAGCGGTAAAATTTCAGCGGGAGTGCATCGTTCAAAATGTACTCCCGCTTTTTACATCTATTTTCGCATTCTTTAAAGCGTCTTGTAGGTTTAGGATGCAAAAACTCACTCTATTAATCATCTTCAAAAATCATGTCAATTCCTTGCTGCAAGGTTTCTGCACCGATTACACCCGTTGCCTGGGCTATTACGTTTCCATCAGCGTCGATAAAATATGTGGTAGGAATTGAATAAACACCGTAGGTTGAAGCGGCATCCTGATCTGTATCGTAAAATACCGGGAAAGAATAGCTCTGTTCTGCGATGAAAGCGGATGCGGTTTCTACAGTCTCCCTGGAGTCATCGGTCATATTGATGATGAGAAACTGGACTTCTTCACCAATTTCCAGATACTTTTCGTTAAAATCAGGCATTTCCATTTTACAGGGGCCGCACCAGCTTGCCCAGAAATTTAGGACAACAGGTTTCCCGATGAAGTCTGAAAGATGTACCTCATTTCCATCCAGATCGTAAACTGTAAAATCCGGTGCCAATATCTTTTCCGATTCATCCTCTTGCGTTGTTGGGGTGGAGGTTTCTGTGGATTTGGTTTCCTGCGGTGTTTGTGTAGCAAGTAGATCGGGAGCCAGTTTCTGTCCAAGCTGCTTATATAGGATTCCTGCGCCGCCTAAAATAAGAATAAATACAAGAACAAAAATCATTATTATTTTCTTTTTATTCATAAACCCTCCTTAATTAAGCAGGCTGAGTAGCTGTCCCAGTGTTCCTGTCGCCATCAGAATACCAACCAATATCAGGAAACAGCCGCTGACAGTATTGATGATCCGGTAGTGTTTTTTGATCCAGTTGAAGGCTGACTTCAGATAGTCGATCAAAACAGCACTGAGAAGAAAAGGAATACCAAGTCCCAGCGAATAGCAAAGCAGCATCAGCATACCTTCGATTACATGACCCTGCTGAGAGGCCAGCATCAGAGCAGAACCGAGGAATGCGCCCACACAGGGCGTCCAACCCAAGGAAAATACCATGCCAAAGAGCATGGCAGAGAAGAAACCCATCTCATGGCTGTTTACGGTCTTGCCGCCGCCTCTGAACAAATTCCATTTGAAAATACCCAGAAAATTCAGCCCAAAGAGGATTACCACCAGTCCGGAAATTACATTCACCATGGTTTGATATTCCCGCAGGAAGCTGCCGATGGTGCCTGCCAGTGCGCCCATTGCTACAAAGATTACGGAAAACCCACTAACAAATCCCAACGCCCCCAACAGGGTCTTTCTTGTAGTGCGTTCTCCACCGCCCGCAAAATAGGAGATATAGATGGGAAGCATAGGGAGCAGGCACGGTGAAATGAAGGTGATAATGCCCTCCAAAAACGATATTACATATTGCATCCGCCCTCACAGCCCCTTCCGAAAACACCAGACAACAGCCAACCGATAAAGCCCATATAGCCAGCCGTGATGAACGGGTTAGAAGTCAGCGGACAAGCTCCTGTGGAGCATCCCACAAAGTAGTAATATGCAAGGCCGACCAGAGCGCCGCCTGCGGTAAAAAGAACCGGCTTAAGCCATTTTTTGATTTTTTCTTTCATCTCACATTCCTCCTGCTAAATATTCCTCTGCATAGTGAACAGCAGTTGCCCCATCGGCTACAGCAGTCACGACCTGCCGTAATGCCTTTGTGCGGACATCCCCCACGGCAAATACACCGGGGATATTGGTGCGGGTACTCTCGTCTGCAAGAATATAGCCTGCCGGATCAACCTCAACCTGCTCTTTCACCAATTCGGTGGAAGGCTTTCTTCCGACGCTGACAAATACTCCGTCGCAAGCAAGGGTACTTTCTTCTCCGGTTTTCACGTTCCGAATCTGGATACCGGTCAGCTTTTCGTTATGGAGCAGAGCAACGATCTCACTGTCCCAGAGGAATTCCACATTTTCCGTTTTCATCAAAGGCTCATGGTAAATCTTTGTTGCTTTTAAGGTGTCTCTTCGGTGAACGACGATGACTTTTTTGCAGATACGGGAGAGGATCAGGGCATCTGCCGCAGCGGTATTGCCACCTCCTGCGATGACAACCGTTTTATTCCGATAGAACATTCCGTCACAGGCTGCGCAGTAGTGGATACCTTTACCGATTAACTCTTGTTCACCCTCAGCCCCCAGCTCTCTGGGGCCTGCTCCGGTAGCGATCACAATGGTCTTTGCGTACAAGGGGCCTTCACTGGTCGCAGCTTTTTTCACAGAGCCGGTCAGTTCCAAAGACAGCACCTCCGTCAGCTTGGTTTCCACACCAAACCGCTCCGTTCCCCGCTTCATCTTTTCTCCCAGAGAGAAACCGTCGATCCCATCTTCGAATCCGGGATAGTTGTCGATTTGCTCAGTCAAAGCCATCTGCCCACCGGCAGACAGCTTCTCTAAAACTACAGTGTCCATACCGGCTCTTGCAGCATAAAGGGCTGCGGTATAGCCGCCGGGACCGCCTCCTACCACGATCATGTCGTGAATATGCTGCACAGTATTTGCTTCCTTCGTCTGGTGCTGCAAAGTTTCTTCAATGAACGCCACCAACTGCGCCCTGGATTCCGGAGCGACGATAGAGCCAAGAACCTGTCCGCTGTGATAAATCAGCAGAGTAGGGACAACTTCTATAGCCTCGGCCTCAGCCAATTCCGGCTCATCGTCAATGTTGATAGCAGTGAATACCAGCGTATCCTTATATTCCTCAGCAACGCTTTCCAATGCCGGAGCCAGACGGCGGCAATATACGCACCAGGGGGCTGAAAACTCAACCAGAACAGCATTTCCACTGTGCACCATTTCTTCAAATTGATTCCTATTGATATTGACAACTGCCATATTGCCAGCTCCTTTCCTTTGTTTGATCATAGTATAGCCAATCTAAAATAACATTTCGGTGATGATATCACATAAAAAGAGCGGCATTGCTGCCGCTCTAAACTTTTTCGCTATGAAGTAATTCAAGGATATGTTCACTGGAACGGATGATTTGAAACTGCTTATCTTTTACGGATGTTTTTTCTTGCCTCCGCCAGCGAGAGAGAAGCATATAAATGAACCGTGTTTGCTTCCCGCCTATAGCGATTAAAGAACGAAAGAAGGAGCAGAGTAAACTCGTGTTGCCAATTCCTGATTGAGCATATACAAACTCTTGGAATCAGAACCGAAGAGTTCCATTTTGGAAATCAAATCATTTGCATTGGTTTCTTCTTCACCTTGCTCTTTCACAAACCAATCGAGAAACTGCATGGTACGGAAATCCCTTGCTTCGTAAGCCTCACCATAGATATCATTAATCAGCGAGGTTACATATTTTTCGTGCTCAAGACCTGCCTTCAAAACATCCATATGGCAAACAGCATTCAGATCAGGCTTGTCAATGGCTTCAAGCGTTACCTTCTGGTTTTCGTTTTGCAGGTACTGATAGAAAAGCATGGCGTGGTCACGCTCTTCCTGAGCCTGAATTTTATACCAGTTGGCAAAGCCGTCAAGCCCGACTTCCTCGAAATAGTTTGAAAAATTGAGATAAAGGTATGCGGAATAGAATTCCTTATTAATCTGTTGATTGATAAGCGCATGTACTTTGTCGTTCATTTGCAAGAACCTCCATGTTAAATTTCAGTTTTCCACAGGCCGTGGAGATTGCAATAGGCGTAAACCGCAACCGCTTTATCATCTCCCAAGCAGAAGGTGACATTGGGTTTGTCATCGGGTTTCAGAGCCTTGCGCTGCCCACCGTTTTCGGTCTGGACATAGACCCACTCGATGAAGTGTTCCGAAAGCATCGGATGATCCACGCTGCCCACATTGACGGTGACGGTATTGCCCTCTACCTTAACCACAGGCTTGTGCTTCTCGCCGCTGGCTTCTACGGTGTTGGGTACCAGAGCAGTCATTTTCTGACCGCAGCACATCATAGGAACACCTGCATCATGGATCATACCCACCAGATTGCCGCAGTGTTCACAGACAAAAAACTTTGCCCCCATTTTCATTTCCTCCGTTTTATCAATAGTTTTCCGCACGCACTTCGAAGAATGCCTGAGGATGCTTGCAGACAGGGCAGATCTCAGGAGCCTTGGTTCCTACTACGATATGTCCGCAGTTACGACACTCCCAGATGGTAACGCCGCTCTTCTCAAATACCTGCATAGCCTCGACGTTGCTCAGCAGCTTGCGGTAGCGCTCCTCGTGCATCTTCTCAATGGCAGCTACGCCACGGAATTGTTCAGCCAGATCATGGAATCCTTCCTCGTCAGCCTCACGGGCCATGCGGTCATACATATCCGTCCACTCGGCGTTCTCGCCTTCGGCAGCATGGAGAAGGTTCTCGGCAGTATCGCCCAGCTCGCCCAGAGCTTTGAACCACAGTTTAGCGTGCTCCTTCTCGTTCTCTGCAGTATGCAGGAACAGAGCGGCAATCTGCTCGTAACCGGCTTTTTTGGCTACGGAAGCAAAGTAAGTATACTTGTTGCGGGCCTGAGATTCCCCAGCAAAAGCTTCCCACAGATTCTTCTCGGTCTTGGTACCTGCATAGGGATTTTTTGCAGGAGCTGCAGCATCCTCAATCTTCACGAACTTGTCGGCAGGCTGCTTGCAGATGGGGCACTTAAAATCAGGTGTCATAGGGCCTTCGTGAATGTAACCGCAGACTGTGCATTTCCATTTTTCCATTTTTGTTTCCTCCGTTTTTTCATTGAATTGAATGGTATGTAACAGGGAGTCCACCACGTCCGCCGGAATGTCGGGATAGTTTTTGATGGATTCCAAAAAAAGTTTGGTGTTACCGCTCTGAGGCAGCATAAAGCCGGCTTCCCTGCACAGATCCTCAGCCATCAAGCGAGAGGATTTTTCCACAGCGACGCTCAAGACATCAGGAAGCTGCGAAGCAATGTTCTCTGCATTGGCTTTGCTTTGAACTAAGCCACGAAGTGCTTCGACAACTTTTTCTTCTTTCGGCTGCTGGGGCGGAAGTTCTTTGGGAACCATAGAGATTGCAGAGGATGGACAGGCTTCGGCACAGGCACCGCAGCCGATACACTTTTCAGGATCAATGATGCTGTTCTCTGTATCAGTCGCTCCGGTAGGGCAGACATAGAGGCAAAGGCAATCCTTAGTACATAAGCGAAGATTTCTTACTGCATATTTTTCAGCCATGGTTATGCCCTCCCTTCCACTTTTTCAAATTTCCAACTGGGAACCTTACACACGGGACAAAGCTCTGGGGCTGTGTCGCCCACATAGACAAAACCACAGACCGTGCAAACCCAGACACCGGTGTTTTCCAACATCTTGTCTCCCTCAGATTCATATCGAGTCAGCAGAGATTGGAGCATTCGGGTAACCTTTTCACTCCACACCTGACAGCGCAGACCACCCCGATCAGGCTTTTCACCGGCTATAGCATTGCCATAGGGATACCCTACAGACAAATCCTTGTAAATGAGTTCCAGCAGCTTGGCTGTGCTGGCCTCCTCGACGGGCGCAGCCTTGCTTCTGAAGAACTCTGCCAGTTTTCTGAAATCATCTGCCTGCTGGGGCAGATACTGCTTTTCGCAGCCACGGGCCAGATTGGAGCAGATGATGCTCATTTCCATGGGAGAGAGTTCCTTGTCCACATGGGGCTTTTCAAGGACCTCCTGGGACGCTGTTTTTTCTTCTTTGGGTTTGAAAGCGTCTTTGCCTGCTTTACAGACAGGACACTTCCAATCGGCAGGTAGGTCTTCCCACTTGCCAGCAGCAGCTTCATCGTGAATATATCCACAAATGCCGCAAACATATTGTTTCATAGGTTTTACCGCCTCCTTTATCTATATTTTATCAAATCACGACACATATTCCGTGACTTAATCACCTATTTCAGTCGCAGGAGTGATGGCCGCAGCCGTGGGAACCGCAAGACTGACCTTCCCCATGGTGGTCGTGATGATCACACCGGACATTGGGTTTGAAGTCCAGCTCGCCTGCTGCCAGTGCTTCTGCTGCTGCATCAGCGTTGCCGGAAACACCACCATAAAGCCGGATACCCACATCGCTCAGTGCCATCTGGGCACCGCCGCCAATACCGCCGCAGATCAGGGCATCCACCTTCAGTGCACTCAGGACGCCTGCCAGTGCACCATGTCCGCTGCCGCCAGCATCCACAACCTCAGACGAAATGATTTTTCCATCTTCCACATCGTAGATTTTAAACTGTTCGGTGTGACCGAAGTGCTGAAAGATTTCTCCGTTTTCGTAAGTAACTGCAATTCTCATGATGTGTTCTCCTTTTGGCTTTGCGTGCTGTTGATTGAATTTTTGTTTATAGCAGTTGGTGCATCCGCAGCCCTGGCTGTCTCCGCTGCAGAGCTGATAGTCTCCGCCTTCGATCCGCAGAGGAAGGCCGTCCACCAGCACATCCGCCAGCTTTTTTCTGGCGCCGGCGTAGATCTGCTGGACCGTGGTGCGGGCCACCTGCATGAAATCGCCGCACTGTTCCTGGGAGAGTCCCTCTTTGTCGATGAGGCGGATGGTCTCGTACTCATCCACCGTCAGGATAACTGCCTGTTCTCTGTTTTTATGGTCTTCCGGCAAAAATGTCAGTGTCTGGGGGTAATCACACACGCGCCTGCATTTCTTTGGCCGTGGCACAGGGGACGCCTCCTTTCTGCACATGGCTTTATAAAGGCAGTATAGGGCGATTTACGGCGTATGTCAATTATAATAATTGACATACGCCGTAAACAGTTTTATACTGAGTATGACTGACGCAGAGGGGGCGCACAATGGAGTTTCAAGATTATTTTCCTGTTTGGGAGAAATTGACTTCCGCACAACAGCAGCAGCTCAAAAGCAGCGCGATCAGCCGCACTGTAAAGAAGGGGACCGTTCTTCATAACGGAAACCTGGATTGTACGGGTCTGCTTCTGATTCGGCATGGTCAGCTTCGCGCCTACATCCTCTCCGACGAGGGACGGGAGATTACCCTCTACCGCCTGTTTGACCGGGATATCTGCCTGTTCTCCGCATCCTGCATGATGCGGTCCATTCAATTTGAAATGATGATCGAGGCAGAAAAGGACACGGAGCTATGGATCGTCCCTGCAGAAATATATCAAAGCATCATGCAGGAATCCGCCCCGGTATCCAATTTCACCAATGAGATCATGGCCTCCCGGTTCTCCGAGGTCATGTGGCTCATGGAGCAGATCATGTGGAAAAGCTTTGATAAAAGGCTGGCAGAATTTCTGCTGGAGGAATGCAGCTTAGAGGAAACAAACACCCTCAAAATCACCCATGAGACCATTGCCAACCATCTGGGCACTGCCCGGGAGGTGGTCACCCGGATGCTCCGGTATTTCCAGAGCGAGGGCATGGTGAAGCTGGCGCGGGGCACCGTGGAGATTTGTGAAGAAAGGAGATTGCAGGAACTTTCTGATACATAGAAGACCTGTATCGTTGATGATGAAAATCGTATTGCTCACCGCCCTCGGCGTGGGGGGCGCGACCATTTTTGGAAGTCTCATTGGCTTTGTCTTTCGGAATATCTCCCACAAATTCTCCGACATAGTGCTGTCCTTTGCGGCAGGTGTTATGCTGTCTGCGGCTGTACTGGGACTGATTCTGCCATCTCTCAATTATGGCGGAACCCATGGGATCCTCGTTTCCATCATCGGGATCTTTACTGGGGCGGTGTGCCTGAATCTCATTGATAAGCTGGTTCCCCACCTGCATAAGCTGGTGGGAACCGATACGGAAACACACCGCAGCACCAACCTTGACAAGGTATTGCTGTTTGTCACAGCCATCGCGATCCATAACCTGCCGGAGGGGATTGCCGCCGGTGTCAGCTTTGGAAGTGAAGACACGGCGCAGGCGATGATGATCGCCTTCGGTATCGCCCTGCAGAACATCCCCGAAGGCATGGTGATCATTGCGCCCATGCTGACAGCAGGCGTATCCCCGGTAAAAACCTTTGTCTGCGCCATGGTGACCGGGCTGATCGAAGTCGTCGGTACGCTTCTGGGATATTGGGCCGTAAGCATTGCTTCGGCCATTCTCCCCTTTGCTCTGGCCTTTGCGGGAGGAACCATGCTCTATGTCATCAGCGATGAAATGATTCCCGAAACCCATGCCCACGGCAGCGAGACCGGAGCAACCTATGCGCTCCTGGCTGGATTCTGTGTGATGCTGGTCAGTGATTTCTTTTTGGGGTAAAGTGTGATTCAGATGTTTGAAATGTTTGCTGCAGTCAGAGGATGAAAATCCGCCGCATCTCTACCAAAATTGTTGGAGAGATGCGGCGGTTGTTTATTTGTCCATGCCGCAGGCGGTGGCCGATTCAATGAGGCAGCGGTCATGCATCACCGCGTCGTAGAACCGGAAGCCGCCGGAGAAGTTGTAACACTCGAAGCCGTTCCCGGCCAGAATACGGCAGGCGATGTAGCTGCGTAGGCCGCTCTGGCAGATGACGTACACCGGCTTGGACTTGTCCAGCTTACCCAGCCGCTCCCGCAGCTCGTCCACCGGGATGTTAAAGAAGCCGTCAATGTGTCCGTGTGCGAATTCTTCCACAGTGCGGGTGTCCAACAGAGTTACGCTTCCGTCACGAGGAAGACGATCTGCATCTTCCAGATGCCATTGTTTCAGAACACCGTTTGCGATATTCTCAACCATAAAGCCAGCCATATTTACCGGGTCTTTCGCAGAGGAATAAGGCGGTGCGTAGGCCAGATCCAGATCCTTCAGTGCCGTGGCTTTCATTCCTGCCCGGATAGCGGTGGCCAGCACATCAATGCGCTTATCCACACCTTCATAGCCTACGATCTGCGCACCCAGCAGGCGATAAGTCGCCTTTTCAAAGACCACCTTCATTGTCATGACTTTCCCGCCGGGGTAGTAACCTGCATGGCTCATGGGCGACAGGATAACCGTATCAACATCCAGCCCTGTTTTTCTGGCGTTGGTCTCATTTACGCCGGTAGTAGCGGCAGTCATGCCAAAGATCTTGATGACACTGCTGCCTTGGGAGCCGGTATAATGGCTGTCTCCGCCACAGATGTTGTCCGCAGCGATTCGTCCCTGTTTATTGGCAGGGCCAGCCAAAGAGATCAGAGCATCCTGCCCGGTGACGAAGTGCTTCACCTGCACCGCATCGCCCACGGCATAGATGTCGGAAATGGAGGTTTCCATTCGGTCATTGACCACAATACTTCCTTTAATGCCCAGTTCCAACCCGGCATCCTTTGCAAGGGTGGTTTCGGGAGAAACACCAATGGCCAGGATTACCATATCCGCATGGAGAGGCTGTTTGTCTTTCAGCAGCACATCCACGCCGCCCTCCCTTTCCTCAAACCCTTCTACGGTATGACCAAGTGCCAGCTTTACACCGTGCTTGCGCATTTCATTATGGATGAAAGAAGCCATATCGGCATCAAAGGGATTCATAAGCTGTTTTGGACGCTGGACAATGGTGACATCCATCCCCAGCTCTCGCAGGTTTTCTGCCAGCTCCAATCCAATGAAGCCACCACCTGCCAGTACAGCGGATTTGGGATGGTTTGCATTGATGTAATCCTTGATGCAGAAGGTATCTTCAACAGTGCGCAGGGTAAACAGCTTATCAAGACCTACACCGGGAAGCCGGGGCTGGGTAGGCTTGGCTCCGGGAGAGAGAATCAGCTTGTCATAGCTCTCCTCGAACTCCTCACCGGTTTCCAGATTTTTCACGGTAACTTCTTTTTTTTCGGGATGGATAGCCGTGACCTCATGACGCACCTTCATGTTTACATGGAACCGGGAGAAGAAGCTTTCCGGGGTCTGGAGGGTCAGATCCGACCGATCGGTAATCACATCACCGATATAGTATGGCAGACCACAGTTGGCATAGGAGATATACCCCGAGCGCTCAAAAACTACGATTTCTGCCTGCTCATTCAGTCTGCGAATACGGGCGGCAGCGGTAGCACCGCCTGCCACACCGCCTACAATGACAACTTTCATATTATCGTTCCACCTTTCCTGCATAAGCGGAAATTCCACCTATGTTTTTCACGTTGGTATAACCCATCTGCTTCAAAATAGCAGCTGCCTGACGGCTTCTTGCACCGCTGAGACAATGAACAAAAATGGGGGTAGATTCATTGTCAATCATGCCAGCCACTTTGCTAATGGACTGCAAAGGAACATTTTTACTGCCGGGGATATGCCCCTGCCAGTATTCGTCGGGGGTGCGAACATCCAGCAGGACTGCGCCATCCGTAGTGCTATATTCTTTGACACCCTGATTGATGTCAGGGCCTTTCAGGAAATCGAAGAATCTCATCTTTGCACCTCCTTACAGCATGGCGAGAATCTGAGCCTTAGGTCTGGCAGCGGTGACTTGATTGACAATCTTTCCGTTCTTCATAACCACCAGAGTGGGAATGCTCATCACACCAAACTGCATAGCCAGTTCCTGTTCCTCATCCACATTAATTTTAACAACCTTGATATCGGAGCGCTCCTCGGCAATTTCCTCTACCAGAGGAACTACCATGCGGCAAGGACCACACCAGGGAGCCCAAAAATCCATCAGGACGGGCTTGTCCGAGTTCAAAACCTCTTGATTGAAATTGTTTTTATTTACATTGATAGCAGACATATTTAAGTCCTCCTGTTTTCTTTTTTGTGGCTTTAGTATATCCAGTAGTCGTTGCTTTTTCCGTGATTTTGTCACTTATCGCCGGCGACGGTTTCACCGGGCCAACTATTAATACCGCCGATTTCAACGATATTGGTGTAGCCCAGTTTTACCAGCTTTTCAGATGCCTGCTTACTCCGATTACCGCTGCGGCAGTATACCAGAATCAACTGATCTTTATCCGGCAGCTCCGGAATGTCCTCTGTGCCGATGGATTCGTTGGCAATATTAATCGCACCGGGAATATGCTTTTCACTATATTCCTGAGCAGTCCGGACATCGAGGATGATGTATCCGGTTTCCTCCTCCATCATCGTGACAGCTTCCTCCATGGAAATCTGTCGATAGGAAGTTTCAGATGACTGGGCTCCACAACCTGTTAAAAGTAGAAGCATCATTAAAATGGGAATAAATCTTTTCATGTATAGACCTCCATATTCTGAAGATAGGGCAGCCGTTTCCAGCTGCCCTGTTTCCGATTTTTATGTTCTTGCCATGCCGTCTACGCTGAGTACAACACCTGTGATATAGGACGCTTCATCAGATGCCAGGAATACAAATGCATTGGCAATATCCTCCGGCTGACCCAGGCGGCGCAGGGGGATCTGCTTGATGAGCGGATCAATTACTTCCTTGGGAACAGCCTTCATCATATCAGTCAGGGTAATACCGGGAGCGACTGCATTCACTCGAATACCCTTCGGACCCAATTCCCGGGCAAGGGAAACCGTCAGGCCATTGACAGCAAATTTGGATGCGGGATAAGCAAAGCCACTGGGCTGTCCGTAAATGCTCACCATTGAGGATGTGGAGAGAATAACACCGTTCCCTTTTGCAATCATGCACTCACTGGCGGCTCTTGTAGCATTGAACACGCCTTTTACATTCAGATCCATCACCTTATCAAAGGTTTCCTCCGTATACTCGGTAAAGGGAGTGCTTTCGGATACACCGGCATTGTTCACCAGAATATCAATGCAACCGTATTTCGAGGCAGCTTCTCGGAACGCATTGCGGACAGACTCTAAGCTGGACAGATTGGGACTGATTCCCGCAACTGTTGCATCAGGGTATTTTTCTTTTAGCTGCGCAACCGCTTTATCAGCAGAACCTTGCGAACTTGCGGTCAGGATTACAGTAGCGCCTTCCTTCAAAAATTTATCTGCAGTAGCGTAGCCAATGCCGCGGCTCCCTCCGGTGATGATTGCAACTTTATCTTTCAGTCTCATAAGAATGCCTCCTTGTGTTTTTGTACTCGTAGTATAACCTGTTTCGGTGGTACTCTCCGTGATAAAATCACATTTACTGTTTTTGGAAAAAAATCATTTTAGCAGAAACTACCCTTGACAAATCTTGTCTCAGAAGAAGATTCTGGAACGCTACTGCAAAGACCACGGGTATACCGCTATCCGGCACTATGACGAGGACGACGGTTATTCCGGGACAAACTTCAACCGTCCGGGCTTCCAGCGTATGCTTGCCGATATTAAGGCAGGCAAGATCAAGCGCGTCATTGTAAAGGATATGAGCCGTTTCGGGCGTGATTATCTGCAAGTGGGTATGTATACGGATGTTCTTTTCCCGGAGTTTGGCGTACACTTTATTGCCGTCAATGACGGCGTTGACAGCACCCGGGGCGAGAATGAGTTTACCGCTATCCGCAATGTTTTCAACGAAATGTACGCCCGCGATACTTCCAAGAAGATCCGCGCCACATGGCAGAGCAAGGGAAAATCCGGTGAACATCTAACAACCATTCCCCCATACGGGTACATCAAAGACCCGGAGGATAAAAAGAAATGGATCGTGGATGAAGAAGCCGCAGCCGTCGTGCAAAAGATTTTCTCCCTCTGTGTTGACGGTTTGGGGCCTACACAAATTGCCAAGTGGCTGAAACAGCATCGGATTTTGAATCCTACTGCTTATGCTCATTCCAAAGGGCTGCCAGCCAGCAACAAGCCTACGGCTGATCCGTACAAGTGGACAAATGAAACCGTTTCCCGTATTTTGGAGCGCGTGGACTATCTGGGACACACGGTAAACTTCAAGACAACGAAACAATCCTACAAGAGCAAAAAGAAGCTCTGGAACGATCCTGCGGATTGGGTAATCTTTGAGAACACCCAGCCCGCGATCATCGAGGAAAGCGTATTTATTATTGTCCAGAATATCCGCAAATCCCGCCGCCGTCCTACCAAGATGGGTGATATGGGTATCTTCTCCGGGCTGCTCTACTGTGCAGAGTGCGGCGGCAAGATGTATCAATGCCGCGCCACCAATTTCACGGAGGAACAGAAATACTTTATCTGCTCCACCTACCGCAAGGGGAAAGACCTATGCACAACACATTCTATCAGAAATGTGGTACTGCATGAAATCGTGCTAAAGAATCTGCGCGAAGCCATACAGTATGTGAGCCAGCACGAAGCCGAGTTTATGCAGGAAGCAGCAGACATCAGTATGCGAGATCGTGACGCAGAATTTGCGCGTAAGCGTGATACACTGGCAAAAGCTGATAAGCGCATTGCAGAGCTTGACCGTATCATTTCCAGACTGTATGAGGACAATGTAATGGGTAAGCTGTCCGATGACAGATTTATCAAAATGTCCCACGACTACGAGCTGGAACAGAGTAACCTTAAATCTATGGCAGAGGTTTTGCGCAAGGAGCTGAAACAGCAGGAGCAGCAGAAAACCAACGCCAAGGCATTTGTCTCAGCGGTGAAGAAGTACACAGATATGCAGGAGCTTGACGCGGCAGTTCTCCGAGAATTTATTGACCGCATCGAAGTGTCCCACGCAGACAAGAAATCCAAGACAAGGGAGATCACCATTGTCTATAACTTCATCGGTGCATTTGATTTCACACGGGCTATCGAAGAAGCTCGGAATACAACTCAAAAACAGCAAAAGACGGCATAGCCGTCAAGCTAAACCGTCTTTTGCTTCAATGTTTTCTTAAGTCACCGCTCCTTTTCCCGCGGGCTTTGGGTGAATTTATTCGGGTTTATTTGGCGAGAACCTCCGCCACCGCCACCGCCACGGCCACGGTTGCGCCGACCATGGGGTTGTTGCCCATG
>OMBO01000564.1_pt1 | contig 23151 bp, 19 predicted proteins | sample 1644901 | NCBI WGS metagenome assembly OMBO01 (sample SAMEA103958144, study PRJEB25191) | human gut metagenome | reverse complement strand
GGATCACGTTGAAGTCGTTCTGCAGGTTGACCGCTCCCCAGAAGTTGGACTGCTCGGTCGGTGTAGCCACTGTTCCGATGATCAGACCGTCCGGCCATGAGGATACGGTCTTGATCGTAGTCCCCTTGAAGCGCATGGCGCTGGTATCAGTCCAGTTCACGCCCTTTCCCTCGCGCAGGATAAGTTCGTCGTCATACCGGTCGGCATCGTCAACGGACATGATATACACAAAATTGGGATTGGTGCGGAGAACCTGGGGAGTTGCCTTGCGCACGCGCATCAGACGTTCAATCATGGTGTCGTCTTTCGGGGAGTTCACACGGATTACCTCAGGATCTTCATAGACACGCATCAGAATGCCGTTGAACAGGTGCTCGTCATCCCCCTCATCATCGACATAGATACCGTTGACGAAGTGGTATCCGAGTTCAAAATCCACCTGGTCGGACAGGGCTTTCAGAAGGACGTTCTGTACATTGGGGGGAAGCTCCCGGAATACCAGTTCCCCTTTGGGCTGGAACGGACGCCATATCTGCTCGAAAGAGCGGGGGTTGAACGTGGTAAAGGCCATGAAGTCTTTCGGCTCAAGCACCTTCTCCGAATAAATGAAATCCCCTTTGGAGTCCTTGTCCTCAGGCTGTTCCACGCGTTTGCGCAGCATCTTGTTCGTTTTCAGCCGGGGAATGGAGTATTTCTTCGTCACATTGGGCACGAGGTTGATCAGCCCCTTCTGTACCAGCTCGTTGCCTGTGGCCGCCTTGGTGAGTATCCTGTCGAGTACCTCACCGTCATAATTCGTATTCTTGATAGTTACAGCCATAATCTTTTCATTTTTTAGTTAAAACCGTTCTTTTTCCGGATTTCTTTCCAGTTGTCATTCCATCCGGATTTGTCCTGTAGCGGGGGGTCCGGAACATCATCCACGCTTTTTTTCTTCGCAAGCCCGTCGACAATCCTTCTCCCGTTCTCATAATCCTTCTCCAGCACCGCCTGATACGCGTCACGGTCGGATGGGGCGATACGCCCGTCCTGCATGGCGTCCTCGAGAAGATTCTTGATCTCGGCCTTTCTGGCCTCGCGCTCCTTCTCGACATATCCGTCCAGACTCGCCTTGAGCGTGTCACGTTCCTTTACCAGCGCGTCATACTGTCCCGCCTTGCTTTCAAGGGAGGAGAGCGTGCGCACTACGTCCTCATCCGTCGCACACGAGGCGAAGGATGGTCTCTTCTTCAATTCTTCATACATCATATTACCTGTATTTAATGTTTGATTGCCCAGCCGGGCCTGGAATGCGGCATAAACTTCCTGCGGCGTCCCGGCATCCACTTTCTCGTCGATATCATAGATACCGTCAATGAATCCCATCTCCCTGGCCTCCTTGGCGGTAATCCAATGGTCCTTCCCATCGAAATAGGCATCCTTTATCTCCTCACGGGTTTTCCCGGTCTTGGAAGCGTACATGTCCGCAAGCGTATCCTCCAGCGCCTCCAGCTGCTCGGCGACGGCTTTCATCTCCTCCTTGTTGCCGTAACACCCCCCATAAGGGTTATGGAGCATCAGACGGGCGTACTGGCTCATATATACCGGTTTCCCGCACAGGGCGATGACACTGGCCATGCTTGCGGCAATGCCGTCGATATAGATGGTTATATCCGCATCGCTGGCCCTGAGGGCGTTGAATATGGCCATGCCTGCATACACGCTCCCTCCCGGGGAATTCACACGCACGTCTATGCTCCTGTACATGGAAGCGTATTCATACAGCTCGGAAACAATGTCCTTGTCGTTGATCCCGTCAAAACCGCCGATCTCCCCGTACAGGAGGATGCAGGCGGTATCAGGGGAGGGTATCATGTTAAAGTATCGCTTTTTCATCGGTCGTCTTAAAATTATGGTGCAAATATGGAGAGTTTTTTTACTGCAGTCAACACCATTGGGACATGATGCAACTTTACAACCTCATGATGGCGCCATAAGACAGTATCATAAATTCAATATATTGCAAATCATATATTTAAATACGAATTTTGCCGTAAATAAAAAAGATGAAAAAATGGCGGAACTGACCAGCAGACAAAAAAAAGATTTTGCAAGGACTATTTACCTTAATGAAGAACTGACACACGCGGAGATTGCCGAGCGTGTGGGGGTAAAACGTCAGACTGTTTCCCGGTGGGCCGGTGAAGGCAATTGGGAACGGTACAAGGTATCCATCACCATGACACGGGAAGAACAGCTCAAGAACCTGTATCTCCAGCTTGCCGAACTGAACAATGCCATCAACGGGAGACCGGAGGGGGAAAGATTCGCCAACACGGCCGAATCGGACACCATAGCCAAAATAACCGGGTCCATCAAAAAGATGGAAACGGATGTGGGGCTGGCTGACATCCTTTCGGTTTTCAAGAGCTTTGTCAAATGGCTGCGTACTTATGATATGGCACGCAGCAAGGAGATAGTCCCGCTGCTGGACGCTTATGTAAAATCCAAACTGTAAGGCTATGGCAAAACTCAGACTTACCCCCCGGGACAGGGCCGAACTGGCGGAATGGAACGACCTGGTGGCATCCGTCCGGGAAAGTTCGGACATTAACCCGTCCGACTCCGCCGCTGAAATAGAGGAACGCAAGAGACGGCTGGAAGCGGATAATGAAGCGTGGTTCCGATACTATTTCGCACAGTATTACACCTGCTGCCCGGCAGGTTTCCATAAAAAAGCGACACGGCGTCTTATGGAACATGACCGCTGGTATGAGGTCAGGGCATGGTCGCGCGAGCTGGCCAAGTCGGCACGCGCCATGATGGAGATCGTCAAGCTGGCGCTTACCCGGCAGGTACGCAACGTGCTGCTTATCTCGAACTCGCAGGACAACGCCGGGCGCCTGCTGCTGCCCTTCATGGCCAATATGGAGGAAAACCAGCGCATCATCCAGGATTACGGCACACAGAAAAAGCCGGGTTCCTGGGAAACAGGGGAGTTTACATGCCAGTGCGGTTGTTCCTTCCGGGCTATCGGTGCCGGACAGTCGCCACGCGGTACCCGTAACAAGAACTTTCGTCCGGACTTCATCCTTATCGATGATATAGACACCGACGAGGAATGCCGGAACCCGGAACGTATCAAGGCCAAGTGGAAATGGCTTGAAGAGGCGTTGATTCCCACCATGTCCGTCTCAGGACGTTACAGGGTGCTGTTTAACGGAAACATCATTGCGGCGGACTGCTGCATCACGCGTGCCATCGAAAAGGCTGCGGAACTCAGACAGAAAGGAATAGGATACGTGGACATTATCAATATCCGCGATAAGGACGGTATCTCCTCATGGCCGGAAAAGAATTCCGAAGAGGATATAGACCTGTTCCTCTCGCTTATCAGCACCTCGTCGGCACAGAAGGAATTTTTCAACAATCCGGTCAGCGAAGGGAGCATATTCAAGAACCTTGTATTCGGGAAGGTCCCTCCTTTGAACAAATTCAGGTTCCTTGTCATTTACGGGGACCCGGCTCCGGGGGAGAGCAGGAGGAAACAGGCCAGTTTCAAGTCCGTCTGCCTGCTGGGCAAGCTCAAGGGAAAGCTGTATGTGATCAAGGCAAGGGTGTTCCGGGGTAAGAACGAGGACTTTATCGAGGCGTTCTTCGAACAGTACAAACATGTGGGAGGCAAGGCTTCCGTTTACGCCTATGTGGAAAACAACAAGCTGCAGGACCCCTTCTTCAAACAGGTTTTAAAGAAGCACCTGAACAGGCTGCGCAAGAAACACGGCATCCCGCTGAACATCATCCCCGACGAGGAACGCAAGACCGACAAGGCAACCCGTATCGAGGCCAACCTTGAACCCATGGACCGTGACGGCAACCTCATATTCAACGAACAGGAGAAAGACTCCTCGGACATGAAGGAGCTGGTTGACCAGTTCCGGATGTTCGAGCTCACGCTTCCGTACCCCGCGGACGGCCCGGACTGCGTGGAGGGGGGAAACAGGGCCATAGACAGGAAGACGGGGAACATGGAGAAGCCGGTCATAATAGAAAGGGCGGCAATCCGCCGTTTAAACAAGTACAGGAGGTAAACGACATGTCTGAATTCATCAATCCGGATGACTACGATGCGAGCATCCACAGGGAGATCCTGGACAGCATCATCAGCGAGGACCAGGCGGTGGCGCAGATGCGCTCCTACCTGTCCGCACGTTATGACTGTGACAGGATATTCTCCGCAAAGGGTAAGGAAAGGAATGCGCTCATACTCATGTTCGCCAAGGACATCACGCTCTATCATGTATGCAGCATCCACAACCCCCAGAAGTTCTCCCCCATACGCAAGGAACGTTATGACCGTGCGATGGAGTGGCTCAAGGCGGTCAGCAAGGTGGAGATCAGCATAGCCGACGCTCCCCTGCTGGACGAGGAGACGGCAAGGAACAACCTGCCCACCCAGATAAGAAGCAATCCCAAACGTGTAACACACTATTAAAATGGCAAGGAAGAAAGAGATATCCATAAGCGGCAACATGCCGCTTCCGGGCAGGAACACCCCGGGAACAGTCATCATCACCGCACCCAGGCTGTTCATGAAGGATATGGCGGACTATATGCAGGCCGTCAGGGGGGCGAACAATGTGGACTTCACACAGCGGACGAGGCTGTATGACCTCTATGAGGACATCCTTATGGACGGGCATACGGGAAGCGTCATAGAGAAGAGGAAATCGGCCGTGCAATGCTCACAGATCGAGTTCAGAAGGAACGGCGTTCCGGACGAGGGGATCAACACCCTGTTGCGCTCCCCCTGGTTCTACCGGTTCATCGGAGACCTGATAGACTCGGACTTCTGGGGGTTCTCCCTGTTCCAGTTCTATAAGAACTTATGCTTACCGTTCCCCCTCTATTCATTCAGTCCACCATACTTATATTATTTCTCCCTTTTACTTGATACACAATATATTATAACTATTTTTTTAGTCACTTTCTACTTATACTCTACCATTAGCATAATCAGCACTCTAAAAATCAGGCTATTATCTATTTAATATTCTATTTATTTTCTACTTATATGAACCATAAAACTATCAATCGTTTTTTTTATTACACAATTACAGTATTTATCAATCTACTAAATCCTAATCGGTCAAACTCGCAGGCGCGACCAAATAAAGGCTAACGGTTGATGTATCCTTCCACCTGACATACGCATATCAGCTAATATTTTCCATATCGGATGCCCTATCACACCATAATCACAGTACCCCACTATTTTATATAAATTATCATCTCCTATCCCCCACTGCTGCAAAGCTTCAACCAGTCCGGAAGTATTTCTGCGTTTTCCATCTACAGGAATAGAAGAAAAGGTCTCTTTCTCCGCAAAAATCCTCTTCTTTTCTGGAGAACAAAAAGAGGAGGAGTCCTTTTCATTTTTTTGCTCTGCTTTACTTTCCTCTGCTTTACTTTGTGACTTCATGTTTACATTTCCGGTTTTCATGTCCACATTTTCCGTTGAAATGCCTACGTTACTGCCGTCTACATACAAATTCTTGTATTTTGAAATCTCTATCAACAAGTAATCAGCCCGCACCTCTACACGCTTCCGTCGTTGTGCCGCCTCAAAATAATGGCCCTGTATGCTTTCCGAAGTAAGAATTCCAAATCTTTCGTATTGGACTTTACTAAAAAAGCCACGTTCCAATAGTGCATCCACCACTTGCTGTACATAATCGGCCGTACAGCCTTCGGGCAATCTGCGGGTAAAAAGCAGACACTCATCCTTTCCCCAACGGCAAAAATATCCTTTGTGGTAAATACGTGCCAACAAGCGCAATACAAGCAATGTAGCCCGACTGCCCAACTCTTGTTCCACCAACAATATTTTATCATTCTCGAAGAAATCCACACTCAGGTAGAAAAATTCCAATCCGGTTGTTTGTAATGCCATATCAATATTTTTTTATTTATGGCAAATATAGAAAGAAGCCCGGACGGAATGACGCGATTTGACGCGATTTGGCACAATAATACGCAATAATGCACAATTGATGCTCCACACACATCTTGAATAGCAACCGGAAAGATATAGACGATAAAGACGAAAGATATATTATCTTACATGGGTATCATTATAGATGTTACAATTTTATCAAATATACATAGAAACAGATAGATGTATACAAAAAAAAGAGAAACTGCCTCCAAAAGAAAACAGTATCTCTTTTTTATCTTATAAGATTCTTCCCTATTATTCTTCCGTATAACGTTCAATAGTCTGACCACGATCAGGACCTACCGAAACAATCTTGATCGGGGTTTCCAGCTGTTCTTCCAAGAAAGTGACATACGCATTGAATTCTTCCGGGAATTCATCCTCACTGGTCATCTTGGTCATATCAGTCTTCCATCCGGGAAGCTCCGCATATACAGGTTCCAACCCCTCGCTAATATCATAAGGAAAGTAATCAATTTCCTCACCATTTACTTTATAAGCCACACATGCTTTGATAGTTTCGAAATCATCCAACACATCGCTCTTCATCATAATTAACTGGGTCACCCCGTTTACCATGATAGAATACTTCAAAGCCACAAGATCAATCCAGCCACAACGACGTTCACGACCTGTCACCGCACCATATTCATGACCTAAATCACGGATTTTCTTACCAGTTTCGTCAAACAGCTCGGTAGGAAAAGGACCTGATCCCACACGGGTACAATACGCTTTCATGATACCGTATACATTACCAATTTTATTAGGACCGATACCTAAACCGGTACAAGCACCGGCACAAATGGTATTTGAAGAAGTGACAAAAGGATAAGAACCGAAATCAACATCAAGCATCGTTCCCTGCGCACCTTCACAAAGCACACTCTTACCCGACTTCAGAAGATTGTTGATTTCATGTTCACTGTCCACCAAATGGAACTGTTTCAGGTATTCAATACCCTCCAACCATTGTTTTTCCAGCTCGGTTATATTATATTCATAGTTCAGACTTTTCAAGATCTGTTCGTGGCGTGCCTTTGCTTCTCCATACACTTCTTCAAAATTATGAAGGATATCACCTACACGTACGCCGTTACGACTCACTTTATCAGTATAAGTAGGGCCTATACCTTTTCCGGTAGTTCCCACTTTGGCATCTCCTTTAGCAGCTTCATAGGCTGCATCCAGAATGCGGTGAGTAGGCAAAATCAAATGAGCTTTCTTTGAAATGTGCAAACGTTCTTTCAGGGGGTGTCCGCTAGCTTCCAAAGCTTCAGCCTCAGCCTTGAATAAAGCCGGATCCAGTACCACACCATTACCAATAATGTTTACTTTATTTCCTTGAAATATTCCGGAAGGAATGGAACGGAGCACATATTTCTGGCCTTCGAATTCCAGTGTATGGCCTGCATTCGGACCTCCCTGGAAACGAGCTACTACATCATAACGGGGAGTCAGAACATCGACAACCTTTCCTTTGCCTTCATCACCCCATTGCAAACCTAACAAGACATCTACTTTCATGTTTCTTCGTTTTATGTTACTTATCTTTTTTCTTCCTACGCTTGGCCCAAGTACACTTGCTGCATACACCATAGATATATAAGGAATAGTGCGAGGCATGAAATTTCTTCAGCTTCGTATTGGCAATGGCTTGTTTCAGATTCTCATCCTGAAATTCGGTCACTTTGCCACATTCCGTACATATCATGTGATGATGGGTTTCATTGTTGTACGCACGCTCGTACTGGGAAGAATTGCCGAACTGATGTTTAATAACCAATTTTGCATCGATAAAAAGAATGATGGTATTATAAAGAGTAGCCCGGCTTACCCGGAATTTCCCTTCATTTGCCATATAATTATAAAGCGTATCAATGTCAAAATGACCTTTAATGGAATAGATAGTATCGAGTATAGCATATCGTTCAGGTGTCTTCCGATGCCCGTTAACCTGCAGATATTCTGTCAAGATCTGCTTTACCTTATCTTTCACATTCTCTTCCATCACAGATTTCAGTTCCGCCGTCAAAGTTAAGCCTTTTTATGATAACATGAAAGTTTAATGCCAATATTCTGTTTCTAATTTTATTTCTCCAGCCAAAGAAGCTATTTCTACCTTATCTGATTTGGCTAATGGAGCCAACAATCGGTTCACCTTTTTGCCATTTTCTTTGCTTTGAACGGCAAACTTCTTCAAAGCAGTAGCAGCTGCTTTGCGGGGCAACACTCCCTCGCTTTGTAAAGTGGCCATTGCCTGATCCAAAAATTCAGCTTCCGAACGCTCAGTCAGCTGATTACCCTTCATCAATAGTCTTGCCATCAGCATAAAGCCGCATAACTGAAAATATTCACGATCATCGGCCATCCATTCGAAAGCCTTCTCCGAAGCATAAGGCAAATATTGGAACAAACTCATGCAAGTCAGTTCCGCTATTTCCGGATAGCGCATATCTTCTACCCATATATCAGCTATTTCCGGATAAAATGTTTCTACCGGCTGTAACATCCCCGCCAGAATTTTACATTCACGGATATTTTCTTTCCATAAAGCCTGCGCCACTTCATGATTTTTTTCATAACGAGCAGCTATTTCTTTCAAACGCGGAAGTTCGATGCCAAAATTCAGTTTATAGTCTAATCCCTTCTCGCGCATACTTTGGGAAGCCACCCCATTCATAAACAAACGGAATTGCCCCTTTATGTCTTTTATTGTTTCATGTACATCCATATTTTTTCTTATTCATTTCTATAAGGAAGATTCGCAAATTCTTTGCTATAACGTAACATCTGCTCCGCGTAACCTTCATTATAAGATACTTTTACATCTATAATATTTCCATCTTTATCTGTCACAGCCTCATATACAGGATTTACAAAACCTTTGTAAGGAGCCAAATGAAGTTTTTCATAACGTGCCAATATCTCGGCGTGCAAAACCGGATCTATTTTCACCGCATACTTTTCGACCAATTTACGGGCAGCCTCAAAATCGCCTTCACTTTTAATGCGTTGTATCTCAGCCAGCAACTGTCCGAACAGAGTGCGCAATTTTTGATAATCGTTTATCTTCACATACGTTTTTCCATCCTTCTTAACCATTTCAACCACCTTATCTGCAGCACCTTTCTCAAATGTCCACCGCGCAATGAGCTGGCGGTTACGCATGTGTGCTTCCTCTACCATATTACCTAACTCGATGCGGACTAACTGGGTCATCAGACCATTCATCATATAAGTATAATATTCTGCTTTAAAGGCATCTCCATCCGGTGTAAGCCCCAATTCTATCATTTTGTCATCCGGCAGATAGTACAAACCGAATAAATCGGCACGTGCCTCTTCTATCGTAGATCCATACGCTTTCAAAGCATCCTGATCTACTCCCGGTAACAACTGCCCAGAACCGTGTCCCAAACATTCATGCAAATCAGTATGTAAATCCCCTGTAAGATCTGCATATTTCTTTATCCATTCTTTCTCTTCGGCACCGCAAACAAATTCATCTGCAAATCCATTACCATGAGCCGCTTTATTATAGGCATCTGTCAGATTTCCGATGGTTACAGACTTAGAACCATGCACACTACGAATCCAGTTGGAATTAGGGAGATTAATCCCAATCGCCGTAGCAGGATACAAATCCCCCCCCAGCATAGCGGCTGTAATCACCTTGGCCGACACACCTTTCACTTCCTTTTTTTTAAACCGATGATCTACAGGTGAGTGATCTTCAAACCATTGGGCATTAGCGCTGATGATTTCCGTGCGCTTGGTTGCTTCCAGATCTTTAAAATTCACAATGGACTCCCAACTAGCTTTCAATCCTAACGGATCTCCATAACTTTCAATAAAGCCGTTAACAAAATCCACGCGTGAATCCAAATCCTTCACCCACGCAATAGAATATTCATCAAAATCCTTCAAGTCCCCGTTCTTATAAAATCGAATTAATTTTTCGATAACTATTTTTTGTTGTGCATCTTCTGCCACACCAAGAGCCTTATCCAACCAATAAATGATCTTATCAATGGCTTGCCCATACAATCCGCCAGATCTCCAGACCTTTTCTTGTACTTTTCCGTCCTCTTTCACTAAACGGCTGTTCATACCAAACATTACCGGCATCATATCATCCGGATTCTTCAAATTATGATAAAAATCTTCCGCTTCTTTCTGGGTTACCCCTTCGTAATAATTTGCAGCCGAAGTCAGGACCAAATCTTCCCCGTCTGCCTGATTCACACGTTTAGGCATCATTTCAGGATCAAAAATCACCGGAAAGACTTCTTCACAAAGTTCTTCCACTGTTTCCCCTTTACCCAAAGGCAACTTCAATGCATCCACACTATTCAATGCGTCTCTAAGAAATTCCGGAGTGAAACCTGGTACGAACTTATCCGAAGCATAATGATGATGAATTCCGTTAGAAAACCATATACGTTTCAGATAAGTTTCCAAATTGACGAAATTCACATCTGTACGATCTCCCTGATACTCTGTATATACGGTTTCCAACATTTTACGAATAAGCAAATTGTATTTGCCATTCTGATCAAACAAAATATCACGACCTTGCAAAGCAGCTTGTGACAAATAGTAAATCAACTCTTTTTGTTTCAAACTCAGTTCTTCAAATCCATACACTTTATATCGAAGTAACTGTAAGTCGGCAAATTGTTCAACCGTGTAATTAAATTCCTCCATTTTATTCATGCTCTTGTCTATTTCATTGCAACCAGCCTGTTTCATTTCTACAATCAACTTTTTTTCATAGATACATAATTCATGAGCCGAAATAAAAAAAGGAAAACAATTGTTTTCCTTTTTCTAAATTATAATGTAGCAAATTATGCTCTTACTTCTTTTCTTGATTTCTCTTACGATAGCCATTAGGAGTCTCACCCACATTCTTATAAAATGCAGCATAAAAAGATTGGCGATTAGCAAAACCTACCATTGCACTAATCTCTTCCACATTCTTATCCATATAGCGTTTATCAACTAAAAGATGCAAAGCATCTTTAATACGATATTCATTCAGCAAACAAGAATAATTCATTCCGAAGCGGGAATTCACTACAGCTGACAAATAACGAGTATTTGTCTTTAATTCTTTCGCCAAGTCTTTTGCTGAATAATTAGGATCTTTGTACTTTTTCTGAACAACTACAATGTTCAAAATCTTATCATACAATTCATCGGCAAGTTCTGCTCTAATCAGAGATCTGTAAGCAGCCTTTTTCTCTTTCTTTTCTCTCAGGTTATACGGCTTTTTCTTAGGAGCCGCTTCCTGGGTTTCTGATTTTTTTTCCACGTCGCTCATCAGTTAATTTTTCTTTTAATTTTTCGTTGTTTGGTTAGTTATATAAATGCAAACATCTAATTTTGGACAAATGTGGGAAAAGTTTTTTTCATATGCAACTTTTTTTGCCTAATTTATTTCTTAAATAATCACAACACTTTGTTTTTTAAGTGGCAAAAAAGTTTATTTGTCCGATCTACAATAACCGGCTTCTCTTTCAAGTAGTAATTTCCAACCAAATGAGTTACGAATAAAAGTATATCTTATTTATTATTATCAGGCAGAGATCCCGACCAAATCTAAAGATTTTACTACCTTTGTAGCCGATTACGTTTTAAAATAATAAACAGATATGTTCCAAACTCTAAAAAATTACTTCGGATACGATAGTTTCCGTCCTTTACAGCAAGATATTATTCAAAATATATTAGCTCAAAAGGATACTTTGGTATTAATGCCTACAGGAGGAGGGAAATCCATCTGTTATCAATTACCGGCTTTACTGATGGAAGGTACGGCCATTGTCGTTTCACCTCTTATTTCTTTAATGAAAGACCAGGTGGAAAGTTTACAAGCAAACGGAATTGCAGCACGGGCACTGAACAGCAGCAATAATGAAACAGAAAATATAAACCTACGTCGCGAATGTCTTCAAGGAAAAATCAAATTGCTTTATATTTCACCTGAACGATTACTTATAGAAACAAATTTCCTGTTGAAAGATATCCAAATATCTTTATTTGCCATTGATGAAGCTCATTGCATCTCACAATGGGGACATGATTTCCGGCCTGAATATACCCAATTAAAGGTACTACGTAATCAGTTTCCCAAAGTACCGATCGTAGCATTAACTGCTACAGCTGACAAAATAACCCGAAAAGACATTGCACAACAATTGGCCTTGAAAGATCCTAAAATATTCATATCTTCCTTTGATCGTCCCAATCTGAGTTTGGAAGTAAAAAGAGGCTACCAACAAAAGGATAAGGCACGGACTATCCTTGAATTTATAGAAAAACACAAAAATGAATGTGGTATCATTTATTGCATGAGCCGCAGCAAAACAGAAAGTGTGGCCGCAATGCTGATGAAACAAGGTATCCGTGCAACCGTTTATCATGCAGGATTAAGCAGTGATATGCGTGATAAAGCACAAAATGATTTCATAAACGATCGTGTACAGGTAGTGTGTGCCACTATTGCTTTCGGGATGGGAATTGATAAATCCAATGTACGCTGGGTTATTCATTATAACCTTCCTAAAAGCATAGAAAGTTTCTATCAAGAAATAGGACGTGCCGGACGTGATGGTATGGAAAGTGATACTTTGCTGTTCTATTCACTGGGAGACTTGGTTATGCTTTCCAAATTCGCTACAGAAAGCAGCCAGCAGGAAATTAACTTAGAGAAATTACACCGAATGCAACAATATGCTGAATCGGATATCTGTCGGAGGCGTATTCTGCTGAACTATTTTGGTGAGACAATGGACCATGATTGCGGCAACTGTGATGTGTGCCGTAATCCCCCCGAGCGCTTTGACGGAACAATCATTGTACAAAAAGCTTTAAGTGCAATAGCCCGAACTAACCAACAAATAGGCACCCACATGTTAATAGACATATTGAAAGGGTCAGCGAACCAAGAACTGATAGACAAAGGTTATGACAAACTGAAAACATATGCTGCAGGAAGAGATATTCCTGCACGCGACTGGCAAGATTATCTGCTGCAAATGCTGAATCTAGGCTATTTCGAAATAGCCTATAATGAAAACAATCACCTCAAAATAACTGAAAGCGGGCAAAAAGTATTGTTCGGCAAAGAACCCGCCATGCTGGTAGTCATCAAACGGGAAGAATTCATACCTGCTAAGGAAAAACGTAAAAAGAAAGCCAAGGAAGAGGTACTCTTTCCCACTCCGGTTACTTTTGGTAATGAAAACAAGGACTTGTTCGAGGAGTTACGTGTACTGCGTAAAAAACTGGCAGACCAGCAAGCTATACCTGCCTATATTGTTCTATCCGACAAGACTTTGCACCTGATCGCCACCCAACAACCTACAACTATAGAAGCATTCGGCAACATCAATGGTATCGGCGAATATAAGAAAGAAAAATACGGAAAAGATTTTATAGAGTTGATAAAAAAGGTATTGCAGGAATGAAAATACCTTTTTTAAAAGCTATTTCCCTCATATACCAACAATAGGAACAGATAAATTCTGTTCCTATTGTAAAAGCACGATGATTGTCTGACAATAATCCTGTTCGCATTTTTACTTACTCGCTTTCAGCTTATCCTGCAACTCCGGTCGGGGCACTCCCAACTCTATTGCTTTTTCAAAAGCAACATACGCTTCTCTTTTCTTTTTCTGACTTAAATAAATCTCACCACACATCACATAAATTTCCGCATCGTCCGGTGCCAGTTTGGCGGCCTCCTCCAAATCCAATAAAGCCAGATCAGGCGTATTCATTTCTACAGCCAATGTAGCACGAGCTTTCAAATAAGAGACATCTCTGGGATTATCGGAAACCAATCTGTTGAAATCTTCTAAAGATTCACGATACTTCAACTCCTTCTGATTTAAAAGTGCCCTGCCCAAACGTGCAGTATTATTTCCCGGTTCCTCCTGTAATAAAGTGTTATAATCTATTCTCGCTCCTTTATAATCCCTACGTTGCATATAAATATAAGCCCGGAAAAGTAATGCTTCCTTATTTTTCTTGTCTATATCGATCACATTACAATAATCCACATAAGCCCTGTCAAACAAATTTTTCTCCAAATAGAGTGAAGCACGATTGAGTAATGTAACAACAGAATATGGAGTAATATTCAAGGATAACGTGTACGAGTCAATAGCATCATCTATTTTCCCCAATCTCCGCTGGACCGTTCCTAGATTAGTAAACAATAAAGCATTACGCATATTGGCAGGATCCATCTTCAATGCCTGTCTGAACAAAATTTCTGATTTTGTCAAACTGTCTTTTTTTGCCGCATCCAACGCACTGGTTATCAGTTCATCGTAAGTTTGCGCCTGCAACTGCATACATGCACATAGCAACATAAGATAACATACGATCTGTTTCATCCGATTTTCTATATTAATTAATTCCGGTTGCAAAGGTAGAGGAATCTTTAACGATATTCCTTTAGTTTAATTAAAAAAAGCATAAGGTAGGTTTCTCGTTTTAAAGGGTATTCCGTATATTTGGCATACAATTTTAAAAGAATAAAGAACATGAAAGTAGAAAAAGCGATATTCGCCGCCGGATGCTTCTGGGGCGTACAACATCAGTTCGAACGTATTCCGGGTGTACTAAACACTACAGTCGGTTATACAGGTGGTCCGGAAGCCAACCCCGCATATACTCAGGTAAAAGCCCACATGACACACCATGTAGAAGCTATTTTTGTAGATTATGACGCCGACATGGTTTCTTATGTGGATTTGTGCAAACTTTTTTTTGAAATACATGATCCCTCACAAACCGATGGAATAGGTCCCGACCTCGGGCCGCAATATCGGAGTATGATTTTCTACATGGATGAAAAACAAAAATCCGAAGCTGAAGAGGTCATCGAACTGCTTCGCTCGAAAGGTCATAGAGTCAATACCAGATTACGCCCTGCCGAGAAATTTTGGGAAGCAGAAGGCTATCATCAGCACTATTACGATAAAATGGGAGGAGAACCTTACTGTCATATACGCGTAAAAAAATTCTAAATTAAACAACAGAGATGTGTTCAAATAATGGCACACCTCTGTTATTCATAATTATCCGAAACCTTTCATCATTTCATCAATGCGTCCAGATACATATAAAATTCGGGGTCCTCGCCAACTACCTGTTTAGCAATTTTCCCTTCAGGATCAATCACATATTTAGTGGGATAACCACTTACTCCATACATCACCGCCACATCCGGTTCACCTATATTGCGTACATTAATCCACGGCAATTGATGCTCAGCTACTGCTTTTTTCCATTTATCCTCTGTATCATTGCAGTCAATCCCTACAAATTCTATTTTTCCCTTGTATTTTTCATATGCCTTTTTCATTTCGGGAATTCCTTTTATGCACCATCCACACCAACTTCCCCAGAAATCAAGCACTACATATTTACCTCTCAGAGAAGATAAGTCAAAATTCTTTCCATCCAAATCCTTCAAAGTAAATTCCGGAGCGAGATTACCTGGTTTCATTGCTTCTTTTGCTTTATCGCGAGCCAGTTCTTTCTCATATCCTTCTCTCATTCTCTGATATAAAGGAGCCATCATTCCTTCCTTTACCCGATCAGTCAAAACATTAAAAGCATCCCCCAACTGATCCCTTGACAACTGTGACATTACATATACTGATACATCTTTATCCGGATTCTGCCTAACATAGTCACTTTTTATTTTTAAAATATTTCCATACCATTCTTTTGCTGGAGCATAAACTTTACGGATAGAATCTCCGGGTATTCCTTTTTTCTCCATATCCATACAGACTACGTTCAATGAATCTATTTTATGACTATATGTTTTACAGTCCTCCACCACTTCATTATAATCGTCATAAAAGGAACCTCCCTCCAATTTATATTCATCCAATGAACCTGAAATTTTTATAGGCTGGCCAGGCAACAGCAAAAAACTTACAGCTTTCATCGATATGGCAGGTATACTGCCATCCTCATTGGGTTTCACTGACGGTTTACCATAAATATAAACCTGTTTCAATACACTATTACCTAAATTAAAGGCAAAACTTCCATTTTGCATGGCAACCGTATCTGTCCTACGACTATCACGATCATTTACAGGAAAAGATTGTACCAATAATGTATCACTCTCGATACCAGTCAGCGTACCGCTGATTTCCGGTCGGCTCAAAGGCTGGCAGGCAATCATAAAACCAGCTCCTACCAAAGCATAAACTAAATTCTTCATTTAAATGTCTTTCAATTATTATCTTTGTTTTATTTGCAGCATCAAATATACTTTTTCTTATCCAATAAAAATAAAGAATCAGAAGTAAAATGCCATTCACTTCTGATTCCCCGTAAAAGACCTATAAATTTCTATGCTTTCTTGATATAATCCACAATCCAAGCACCCACTTCCCTGGTACCATACTTGGCCCCACCTTCAACCTGAATTTCCGGAGTACGCACATTTTCATCCAAAGAAGCATCTACAGCCTTACGAATCAAGGCGCCTTCCTCCTTAAGGTCAAAATACTCAAACAGCATGGCTACCGATAGGATTTGAGCCAATGGATTGGCTATATTCAATCCTTTAGCCTGTGGCCATGAACCGTGAATAGGTTCGAATACCGGAGTGCTTTCACCCGTAGAAGCAGAAGGAAGCAATCCCATAGAGCCGCTGATAACAGAGCCTTCATCTGTCAGAATATCACCAAATGTATTCTCAGTCACCATCACATCAAAGAAACAAGGATCCTGAAGCATCTTCATGGCAGCATTATCCACAAACATATAGTCTGTAGTCACTTCCGGATACTGAGGAGCCATCTCTTGTGCAATCTGTCTCCACAGACGTGAAGATGCCAACACATTGGCTTTATCAACTACAGTAAGATGCTTACGGCGCTTCATAGCATATTCAAAAGCCACTTTTAAGATACGCTCAATCTCCGGACGAGTGTACATATTGGTATCGTATGCCTTATCATTATCCTGATATTTTTCTCCGAAATACATACCTCCGGTCAATTCACGGATACAGATAAAATCTGCATTTTCCACCAGTTCAGCCCGTAACGGAGATTTATGAACCAGACATTTAAAAGTCTGCACAGGACGAATATTAGCAAACAAACCCAATTTTTTACGCATAGCAAGCAAACCTTGTTCCGGACGAACTTTTGCTGTGGGATCATTATCAAATTTAGGATCACCTACAGCAGAAAACAACACTGCATCCGCATTCTTACAAGCCTGAAAAGTCATTTCAGGAAACGGATCACCTACTTTATCGATCGCATCCGCACCACAGATCGCATATTCATAACTTACTTTATGACCAAATTTCTCGCAAACAGCATTCATCACATCAACGCCTTGCACTGAAATCTCCGGTCCGATACCGTCACCGGCTAAAACTGCAATTTTAAAATCCATTTTTTTAGTGATTAATGGTTAGCGGTCAGTGATTAATAGTTGGCGGTTAATGAAATCTGACAACACTGTTCATTAACCACTAACCATTAATCACTAACCATTATTATTCATATTCATTTTCTATTATATTCAGCATTTTCATGGTAGCCTTAATAGCAGCCTCCGTCTGGTCAGCATCCAGCCCACGAGTACGAAATACTTTTTCTTCAAAACTCCAAGTTATTACTGTTTGTACAAATGCATCTGTACGGCCCCCAGGAGGAATACTTACCGCATAGTTGGTCAACATAGGGAATTTACGCCCCAGTGTCACTTTATAAATTTTACGCAATGCACGCACAAAAGCATCATACTGACCGTCGCCGCTGGAATTCTCCTCAAACTCTTTTCCATTAATCTCTATTTTCACAGTAGCCATCGGCTTCAGTCCATGCGCCAGTGTCACAATATAACTTTTCAATTTTACACTTTCGCTTACCACCCCATGCTTCAGCACATCGGAAACAATATAAGGCAAATCCTCCTGAGTAACCAGTTCCTTCTTGTCACCCAATTCGATAATACGTTCCGTTACCTTACGCATGGATTCTTCATCTAAATCAAGACCCAAATCCTCCAGATTTTTACGAATATTGGCTTTGCCACTAGTCTTGCCCAACGCATACTCACGTTTACGCCCGAATCGTTCCGGCAGCAAATCATTGCAATAAAGATTATTCTTGTTATCACCGTCGGCATGAACGCCGGCCACTTGCGTAAACACATTCTCACCCACAATCGGCTTGTTGGCAGGAATAACAATACCTGAATAAGATTCCACCACTCGGCTCACATCATTCAGACGGCTTTCGTCAATATTGGTCAAAGCATTAAAATGATCCTTCAGAATAGCTTGAACACTGGCAAGTGGTGCATTTCCTGCACGTTCCCCTAATCCATTGATAGTAGTATGAAGCCCTTTAACCCCACTCAGCACAGCAGCAAGTACATTACTCACAGCCAAGTCATAATCATTATGCGCATGGAAATCAAAATGGGTATGAGGATAACGTTTTTTCATCTTCCGCATAAATTCTATCACTTGCAAAGGATTCAAGATACCTAATGTATCGGGTAACATATATCGCTTGATGCTAGTATCCTTCAATCCGTCCATCAACTGGAATACATAGTCAGAAGAGTCTTTCATACCGTTACTCCAATCTTCCAGATATACATTAACGGCAATATCCAGTTCATCAGCATAACGCACCACATTCACAATATCTTCAATATGTTCTTCAGGCATTTTCTTCAACTGCTGTGTACAATGTTTCAACGAACCTTTACACAATAAGTTTATTACCCTGCATCCTGTACGTTGTATCCAGTCTACAGAAGTACGGCCATCCACAAATCCGAGCACCTCCACTTTGTGAAGCAAATTCCGGCGGGCAGCCCAGTCACATATCATTTTAACGGCTTCAAATTCGCCATCCGATACACGGGCCGAGGCAACCTCTACCCTGTCTACCTTTAAATCTTCCAATAGCAATCGAGCAATCATCAATTTTTCATGGGGTACAAAAGATACTCCGCTGGTTTGTTCACCATCGCGGAGTGTTGTGTCCATGATTTCTATTTTGACGCTTTTTCCCATGCTTCTATCTTGTCTTTGTTGGTCAGCAAAAAGTCGATATCATCCAACCCGTTCATCAAACAATGTTTCTTATATGCATTGATTTCAAAATGTTCGCTTTTACCTGTAGCCTTGTTGGTTATAGTCTGTTCAGGCAAATTTACTTCCACCTCTATTTTTGGATCTGCATGAATTGAATCAAAAAGTTCCTTCAAGAATCCTTCACTCACCACCACCGGAAGTACAAAATTATTTAATTCATTATTCTTATGAATATCAGCAAAGAAGCTGGACACAACTACCCGGAAACCATATCCGGCGATAGCCCATGCAGCATGTTCACGGCTGGAACCAGAACCGAAATTCTTTCCCGCCACAAGGATTTGTCCACCGTAAGTAGGATTATTCAATACAAAATCCTTGTTAAGAGAACCATCTGGATTGTAACGCCAGTCACGGAACAGATTATCACCAAAGAATTTCTCTTCACGAGTTGTCGCCTTTAAGAAACGAGCCGGAATAATTTGGTCTGTGTCCACATTCTCTAAAGGAAGGGGTACGCAAGTGCTTGTTATGATATTGAATTTCTGTTTCATTGTCTTCGCATTTTTAAATTAGTTCTCTAGGATCTGTTATTACACCGGTCACTGCCGCAGCAGCAGCTACCAGCGGACTGGCAAGCAACGTGCGAGCACCTGGTCCCTGGCGTCCTTCAAAATTACGGTTACTAGTAGATACCGAATATTTTCCGGCCGGAATCTTATCATCATTCATAGCCAGACAAGCAGAACATCCCGGTTGACGGATAGAAAATCCTGCTTCCTCCAAGATTTTGTCCAAACCTTCTTCACGAATCTGTGCATCTACCATCCATGATCCTGGAACCAGCCATGCAATCACATGATCTGCTTTCTTTTTCCCTCTCACTAAAGAGGTAAAGGCACGGAAATCCTCAATTCGTCCGTTAGTGCAAGCACCCAAAAATACATAATCAATTTTCTTACCTAGCAAGTATTCTCCCGGCTGAAAGCCCATATAGTCCAAAGACTTTTTAAAAGAAGCACTTTTATCATCTACCGGAATATGTTCAGTGATTCCCATACCCATTCCTGGATTCGTTCCGTATGTAATCATCGGCTGAATATCTGCTGCATCAAAACGAACCTCTTTATCAAATACAGCATCATCATCACTCTTTAATGTTTTCCAATGAGACACCGCTTTATCCCAATCCGCACCCTTCGGAGCATGTTCCCTGCCTTTTATATATTCAAAAGTCACTTCATCAGGAGCAACCATGCCACCACGTGCCCCCATTTCAATACTCAGATTACATAAAGTCAGACGTCCTTCCATACTCAAGTTACGGACAGCTGAACCGGCATATTCCACGAAGTATCCAGTAGCACCACTGGTTGTCATCTTAGACATCATATAAAGAGCCATGTCTTTTGCCGTCACTCCTTTACCCAGTTCGCCATCAATAGTGATACGCATGGTTTTCGGACGAGATTGTAAGATACATTGTGAAGCCAACACCATTTCTACTTCACTGGTTCCAATACCGAAAGCAACAGCTCCCATCGCACCATGGGTAGAAGTATGCGAGTCACCACAAACAATTGTCATCCCCGGCAAAGTCAGCCCTCTTTCCGGACCTACTACATGAATAATACCATTTCTTTTATCCATCATACCGAAATGAGCCAAACCGAAATCTTTGGCATTCTTTGCCAAAGTATCCACCTGCGTTTTAGAAACCGGATCCTCAATCGGTTTGTCCTGGTCATGTGTCGGAGTATTGTGATCCGGCATACAATATACATGATCCGGACGAAAGACTTTCACCCCGCGTGCGCGCAGTCCCGCAAAAGCCTGCGGACTAGTTACTTCATGACAATAAAGCCTGTCTATATAAAGCTGAGTAGGTCCGTCCTCAACCTTTTGTACCACATGGGCATCCCAAATCTTATCAAATAATGTGTTAGCCATTTTACGTATTATTATCTTTTAAACTTGTTGATACAATCAATATATGCTTCTACTGATGCAGCGATAATATCTGTATTCGCTCCGAAACCATAGTACATCTGTCCGTCATATTCCACCTGCATGTGTACTTTACCCATATCATCACTACCTTTACTGATAGCCTGGATCGTAAATTCCTTCAACACCATGTGGCGGTCAATAATTTTTTTCAAAGCCTTGATAGCAGCATCTACCGGTCCATTTCCACTGGCAGCAGCTTCAAAGTGCTCTCCTGCAATATTCAGCCCTAAACTTGCCACCGAACGAACTCCCACTCCGCTTGTTACCTGCAAGTAATCCAGTTTAATATGGTTATTAACACTTCTATCGGCACCTGCCAATACCAGAATATCATCATCTGTGATATCTTTCTTCTTATCAGCCAGTTTTAAGAAATCCTCATATACCTTATCCAATTTGTCCTGCTCCAGTTCGACTCCCAAAACATGAAGACGATGTTTTAACGCAGCACGTCCGCTACGAGCAGTCAAAACAATAGCATTATCATCAATGCCCACATCCTTCGGGTCAATAATTTCGTATGTTTGTACGTTCTTCAAAACACCATCTTGATGGATACCGGATGAATGTGCAAAAGCATTGCGTCCCACAATTGCCTTGTTCGGCTGAACCGGCATATTCATCAAACTTGACACCATACGGCTAGTCGGATAAATCTTCTGAGTATTGATATTTGTCTGAATATTAATATCATTATGGCATTTGACAATCATTGCCACCTCTTCCAAGGAAGTATTACCAGCACGTTCTCCAATACCATTGATAGTCACTTCTACCTGACGTGCTCCATTTAACACACCACTAATCGTATTAGCAGTAGCCATACCCAAATCATTATGACAATGAGTAGAAATAATAGCCTTATCAATACCATCTACATGATCTACCAAATATTTAATTTTCGCCCCATACTCTTCAGGCAAGCAATAACCTGTAGTATCAGGTATATTCACTACTGTCGCTCCCGCTTTAATAACAGCTTCTACCACACGAGCCAAATATTCATTATCCGTACGTCCTGCGTCTTCCGCATAAAATTCCACATCATCTACATAGCGACGTGCATATTTCACAGCAGCCACCGCACGTTCAATAATTTCTTCACGAGTAGAATTGAATTTATATTTGATGTGAGAATCTGAAGTTCCAATGCCAGTATGAATACGTTTGTGCTTGGCAAACTTCAATGCGTCAGCAGCTACATCGATATCTTTTTCAACTGCACGAGTCAGCGCGCAAATGGTTGGCCAAGTAACAGCCTTAGAAATTTCAATTACTGAATTGAAGTCCCCCGGACTTGAAATAGGAAATCCTGCCTCAATCACATCCACTCCCAAAGCCTCCAACTGCTTAGCCACCTGAATCTTTTCCACTGTATTCAACTGACATCCCGGAACCTGTTCGCCATCACGAAGAGTGGTATCAAAAATAAATAATCTGTCACTCATAAATTTCAATTTTATACATTATTACATTCATAAAAAAAACCTTTCACACAAGGAAGTGAGAAAGGCTTTCGTATATCATTATTCACACATACTTTTATGCACAACACTCACTTCCTGCTGACTTTGCCAGTAGAATAATAATGCCGCATAGCAAAATATGTATAAATCCTTGGTTCATTGTTTATCTCTTATTTTATCTAAAACGTTGCAAAGGTAGAGATTATTTTCTAAACACAAAATAAAAATGAAAGTTTTTTCATAATATAAACTACGATTTTTTATTTATTCTATTTTTAGAGTAACAGTTTATAGGAAGATATACATCTACAAGTATCTCTATAGAAGTGTATCTCCAAAGTTATAGATCACTTTAGATATAGAGGCCCAATTGAATTGACACAAATTAAACTCACTTTATGACATAGACATGAACATTGCCCGCTACAGGGCAAAACTTCCGGGGTTGCTTCCCGCCGGAGAAGGAGCATGGCGGAGCCAGCCGGGCAGGCCCGGGGAAACGGCGGAGCCAGCCACACGTGGATGTAAATTCACACGTGGATACAAAAAAAAAGCCTCCGGAACTTCTTCAAGTCCGGAGGCTT
>OMBO01000542.1_pt1 | contig 24185 bp, 19 predicted proteins | sample 1644901 | NCBI WGS metagenome assembly OMBO01 (sample SAMEA103958144, study PRJEB25191) | human gut metagenome | reverse complement strand
CATTTTCTTCTGAGAAAGAATTTCAATTTACTGCTTGATTTTTATTAGCAGGACTATCAGTTCGAAAAATTGGAATTTGTCACTCAATGCTGTTTAATCCCTTATACAGATCATTGAAGGATTTTCCACGTCTGCATCTTCCATAGGAGAACTCTTTATCCTCTCCAAATTCAAGAAGAAAGCATTTTGTTAATTCTTCAACGGTTTGTTCAAGGGCTGTGAAAAATTGCTGATAAGCGAAACCACTTGCGGCTGATCCTTCCTCAAAACAATTTGTTATTAGCGATTCAGTTACTTGATCCAGAGGATACATTTTGATATGCATCAACTCGTGAACAATTACTTCTTCAAGATTCTCTTGTTTAGGATTTACTATATTTAGAAGCAGAATCGCTTTTCTGTCGTCACAGTCAATTTTGAAATCGCCTGTCTTTGACCATGTTAGGTCTTCAACAAATTCAAGTCGAATATCCCAAGCGGGTGTAATTCTGAGTTTCCTGATATATTTCTCAAACAGCGTAATCAGATTTTGCTTGTCCATCTTTTCCCTCCACAAATACCGATTTTGCAGGTCTGTTCGCTTCCATATTATCACATAACAGGATAAAATACAAGAACAGCCACCGCGGTTCAAACTACGGTGGCTGTTAACTGTCTTACGGACACCCACCCTTGGGGAGGCGGTTTCCGTATGCCAAAAACCCTGCGATGCGCCGGGACTCATCCGCGCAGCTTATGGCGGAAGAACCAGATCTGGAAGGGAATGGAGACGAGGAAGGTAAGAAAATCGGCGGCGGGCTGGCTCATGGCGACGCCGGAGAGGCCGAGCAGCCCCGGCAGCAGCAGGATGAGCGGCACGTATAAAAGTCCGTTGCGGCAGGAGGCCAGCAGTGTCGCGGCCTGATGGAAGCCGAGGCACTGGTACAGCTGGTTCACATACGTGGAATACGCCATCATCGGCATGACCGCGCACGCGTACAAAAGCGCCTGCCGTCCGATGCGCGTGACCTCCGGATCGTCGCGGAAGAAGTGCATGATCTGCTCCGGGAACAGCGCGATGAGTGCCGCGCCCGCCACGCATACCACCGTCCCGAACAGCGTGGAGAACCAGAACGCCTGCCGCGTGCGCGGCTTGCTGCCCGCGCCGAAGTTGTACCCCGCCACGGGCTGGAAGCCCTGCCCGATGCCGATGATCATGGAGCGCACAAGAAGATAGACCTTGTTGGAGATCGTGACGGCCGCGACGGCGGCGTCGGAATAGGCGGCGGCTGCGTTGTTGAGCAGCGCGGAGGACAGACTCGCGAAGCCCTGCCGGCAGATCGTCGGGAAGCCGATGAGCAGGATCTGGCCGTAGTCGCGCGGGCTGCGGCTGACGGCCTGCAGGCGGAGGCGCACGATGCTCCGCCCGTGCAGGAACTGCCACCCGAGGATCAGAAAGCTCACCAGCTGGCTCAGCGCCGTGGCCAGCGCCGCGCCCGCGATGCCCATCTCGAAGACGAAAATGAACAGCGGGTCGAGCCCCACGTTCAGAAGTCCGCCGACGCACATGCCGTACATCGAGAGCGTCGCCTCGCCCTCGGCGCGCAGGACGTTGCTCAGCACGAACGACGCGCACATGACCGGCGCGGCCAGCAGGATGATGCGGGCGTAGCTCTCGGCGTAGGGGAGGATGGTATCCGTCGATCCCAGCAGCCGCATGAGCGGCCGGAGCGTGCACAGCCCGGCTGCACACAGCGCCAGCCCCACTGCCGCGGCGAAGACGAACGCGCTGCTGCCGATGCGGTCGGCACGGTCATTGTCCTTGCCGCCGAGACTGCGGCTGATGATCGACCCGCAGCCCATGCCGATGCCGAAGCCGAAGGCCTGGATGATGGACATCAGCGAAAACACAACGCCGACGGCCGCGGATGCGCTCGTCGAGAGCTTGGAGACGAAATAGGTGTCGGCGGTATTGTAGAAGACGGAGATCAGCTGCGTGGCGAGCGTCGGCAGGCACAAAGACAGGATCAGCCGCGGGATCGGCGTGTGCAGCATCCGGTCGCGCTGCTGCTCACTGGTAATGACATGCGCAGGCATGAAAGCCCTCCTGTTCTGCGTTTTTTTACAGTATAGCACGAAAACCGCCGGATTCCAAGCCGGACGGCGAAGCTTCGGATTACTTAAGTTTTTCTTAAAAATCCCCCGCAGGGGTTTCTTTTTCCGGCGGAATCTGTTACCATGTGGCAGCGAAGAAAAATATTATGGTAACAATGAGAAAGGAGAATCGTTGATGACAAAACGCATTCTTTCCCTCTGCCTCGTACTCGTGCTGCTGCTCGGCGTGCTTGCCGGCTGCAGCAAGAGTGAGACGAAGACAGACGATACAGACCCGGCCGCGCAGACCGACGCCGCGACGGAAACCACGTCGCAGTACGCCTATCAGCCGCAGTATTTTGATCTGCCGGAGGATATCCAGTGGATCGGCTCGACCTGCGTCTCGGGCGACACGCTCTACTTTACCGCCAGTGTCCCCGACGGCGGCAAGGAGACCTACACCGATGAGACCGGTGCGGAGGTCTCCTACGATACCTATTCCGAGGTCATCTTCCGCTTTGACCTCGACACCGGCGAGTGTGTGAAGCTCGACAACTATGTCGCCGAGCCCGTCGTGGAGGACCCGAACGGCGCGAACGGCGTGACGATGGGCCAGGACGGCAGCATGCAGGTGTTCAACAGCAGCACCAACATCCAGACCATGGCCCCCGGCGCGGACGGCACGATCTGGCTCTTCCGCCAGACCAACAGCTACGCGGACGACGGCACGGAGGGCACCTCCATCTCTGAGCTCATCCAGCTCGACGCCCACGGCACGCTGCTGCGCACCATCACCCCGACGGAGGAGGAAGACGCGGACGAGACGGACAGCTGGCGCTATACCTACATCGACACCATCCTCTCCGATGACAAGGGCTATGTCTACACCTACGATTATCAGACCGTCAACGTCTACGGTCCGGACGGCAGCTTCGTCTTCAGCAAGTCCGGCGACGAGCTGAACGGCCAGTTCTGCCAGCTGTCGGAAAGCGAGGTCGGCATTACGGCGTCCTCCGCCGACGGCAAGATGGTCTTCCGTCAGCTCGACCCCGAGACGAAGGACTGGGGCAAGGAGACGCCCATCTCCTCCCGTGCGTGGAATATCTTCCCGGGCAATGACGTCTATACCTACTTCTTCACGAACAACGGCAGCATCTTCGGCGAGCGGAAGGATACCGGCGCGGTCGAGAAGGTCGTCGACTGGCTGGCCTGCGACGTTGACAGCAACACCATCAACAACGGCAGCTTCGGCGTCCTTTCCGACGGGCGCATCGTCGCCGTGACCTACGAGGATTCGGCCGACGGTCCCTCGCGGCAGGTCCTCGTTGTCCTGAACCGGGTGGATGCTTCCAGCATCCAGAAGAAGACCGAGCTGACCCTGGCCTGCTTCGGCCTGGACTATAACCTCCGCAGCCAGATCGTCAAATTTAACCGCAGCAGCGCCGATTACCGCATCGTCGTCAAGGACTATTCCGAATACGCGACCGACGACGATTACAACGCGGGCCTCACCAAGCTCAATACCGAGATCATCTCCGGCAATGTGCCCGATCTCATCGCCAACAGCATGCAGCTGCCCATCCGGCAGTACGCGGCCAAGGGCCTGCTCGAGGATCTCTGGCCGTACATCGACGCGGACCCCGAGTATTCCCGCGACAAGCTCATGACCAAGCCGCTCGAGTCGCTGCAGACCGACGGCAAGCTCTATCAGCTGCCCATCGACTTCGGCGTCACCACGGCCATCGGCCTCGGCAAGGTCGTGGACGGATATGACACCTGGACGCTGGCCGACGTCAACGACGCGCTCAGCAAGCTGCCCGAGGGCGCGACCGTCTTCAACAAGTATTACACCCAGGACGAGATGCTGCAGTACTGCGTCGCCATGAACGCTGACAGCTTCATGAACTGGCAGGACGGCACCTGCAATTTCGATTCCGACGAGTTCCGCGCCCTGCTCGAGTTCGTCAAGCCCTTCCCGGCCGAATACGACTGGCAGTCGTACAGCGAGGAGTATGAGAGCGACTATTCCCGCCTGAAAAACGGCAAGCAGCTGCTCTATCCCACGTCGCTCTACAGCTTCGACGATCTGTATTATACCTTTGCCGCCCTCAATAACGATGCCCGCTTCGTCGGCTTCCCGCGCGAAGACGGCTCGACCGGCAACGCCTTCAACTCCGACGCGACCCTCTGCATCACCACCACCTGCAGGGACAAGGCGGGCGCCTGGGCCTTCATCCGCTCAACGCTCGAGGAGGATTTCCAGAAGAGCCTCTGGAATTTCCCGATCCTCAAGTCCGCCTTTGAGGCCAATGCCAAGGAAGCCATGACGCAGGAGTATGAGACCGACGCCGACGGCAACCAGATCCTCGACGAGAACGGCAACCCCATCCCCATCTCCACCGGCGGCATGAGCTACGGCGATGAGCCGATGATCGAGCTCTACGCCGTCACGCAGGAGCAGTACGACGCCGTCATGGCCGTGATCGATTCCACGACCAGCTTCGTCGACGATGACCAGAACGTCCTGAACATCATTTCCGACGAAGCCGCAGGCTATCTTGCCGGCAGCAAGACCGTCGAAGAGGCCTCCAAGCTCATCCAGAGCCGCGTCAGCCTCTACATTCAGGAACAGAAATAAGCCAACCCCAATACCGCGCGGGCCGAAAAGCCCGCGCGGTTTTTCAGCTCCCCTCTCAGGGGAGCTGGCTCGGCGCAGCCGAGACTGAGAGGTCGTCACCCACTTTCGCTGTACTTTCGGTGGCGCACCCCAAAGGCTCCCTTGTGTAAAGGGAGCTGTCACCGCAGGTGACTGAGGGATTGTTGTCGCAGATTTGAAACTGCCTTATGCCTCCGGCGGCCCCATCTTTTCCGTCTTGCCGGAAAAGATGGGGGAGAAAAGGGGCGCTGGGTTACGTTTGGTGCTTTCTGCATCTGAGTTTAGGCAAGTCCCAATGTTTTAGTCTGGCGTTCCACTCGGGAGTCACCTTACGGGCGTCTGACTACGCGCCGCCTGATACGGGGGTATCAGATTTGCAGGTAATTGCCTTTGAATAGCTGCGGCAAAATACCCTGCGGATAAAATCTTAGGGCAGTACGGATTCGCATTGGGTTTTCAGCTATCGCGGGAAAGATCCAAGAAAACCGAAGCGGTTTTCTTGGTCGGTTCAAGGGAGTCTGAGGGGAAATCGAAATCCCCGCCAAACCGTGAATTCAGTTTGCGGTTTGGAAAGGAAGAAATGAGCACAGAGGATAAGAGACGTCGCTTGCGGCGGCTCGTTCCGCCGTGGTCATTTCTGACGCGCCAGCGTTTTCTTTTGGAGAAGCAAAAGAAAATGCTGAAGGGCAGTCACAAACCTGTACAATCTATCAGCCTTTTGATAGACTTCCATTTTCCTCTACTACAGTCTAAATTTTTACCCTCGATCCCCTCAGTCAGCCTTCGGCTGACAGCGCCCCTTGCCGCGAGGGGAGACGGGGGCTTTTTCTTTCCCTTGTAAACCGGTGCGGATATGATATAATGGAGAAAAACGACGAAACGGGGTGCGGGGATGGAGAAGGTGGAGGTGCTGCGGCAGTATTTTGGGTTTTCTTCCTTCCGGGAGGGGCAGCAGACGCTTATCGACGCGGTCCTGGCCGGGCGCGATGTGCTCGGCGTCATGCCGACGGGCGGCGGCAAGAGCCTTTGCTATGAGCTGCCCGCCCTGCTGCTGCCGGGGCTGACGCTCGTCATCTCGCCGCTCATCTCGCTCATGAAGGATCAGGTCATGGCCCTGCAGAACGCCGGCATCCCTGCCGGCTGCATCCACAGCGCCATGTCCGTCGAGGAGCTGCGCGAGGCCTACCGCGACACGCGCTTCGGCGCTTACAAGATCCTCTACATCGCGCCGGAGCGGCTGCTGACCGACGGCTTCTGCGCGCTCGCGCAGGAGCTGGAGATCTCGCTGCTCGCGGTCGACGAGGCGCACTGCATCTCCCAGTGGGGGCAGGATTTCCGCCCGAGCTATCTGAAAATTCTGGACTTTCTGCAAAAGCTGCCGCGGCGGCCCGCCCTGGCCGCTTTCACCGCCACGGCGACGGCGCAGGTGCGCAGCGACATCGTCCGCATCCTGCAGCTGCAGGACCCGGTGACGGTCGTCACCGGCTTTGACCGGCCAAACCTGCGCTTTGAGGTCCTGCGGCCGCAGGACAAGCGCCGGGCGCTGCTCGAGCTGCTCGAAGAACGCCGGGACAAGAGCGGCATCGTCTACTGTGCCACGCGCAAGGGCGTCGAGCAGATCTGCGAGCTGCTGCAGAGCAGAGGTTTCGCCGCCTCGCGCTACCACGCCGGACTCAGCCCGGACGAGCGGCGGCAGAATCAGGAGGATTACATCTGCGACCGCTGCACCGTCATGGTCGCCACGAACGCCTTCGGCATGGGCATCGACAAGTCGAACGTTTCCTACGTCATCCACTGCAACATGCCCAAGAGCGTGGAGGCATATTATCAGGAGGCCGGCCGCGCCGGACGCGACGGCGCTCCCGCCGACTGCATCCTGCTCTTTTCTCCCGGCGACATCACGACGGCCAAATACCTGATCCTCAACCAGACGGAAAACGACGAGCTGACCGACGAGGAGCGGCAGACCGTGCAGGCGCAGGACCTCATCCGCCTCGAGCAGATGACCGGCTACTGCAAGACCACCGGCTGCCTGCGCGGGTATCTGCTCGATTATTTCGGCCAGCCGCATGCGCCGCGCTGCGAAAACTGCGGCAACTGTCAGGCGGAATACGACCTGCAGGATCTGACGCGCGAGGCGCAGATGATCCTCTCGTGCGTCGTGCGCGTGCGCACCCGGCTGGGCTACTGCGTGGGCACGGCGCTTCTGGGTCAGGTGCTGCGCGGCAGCCGCGCGGCCCGTGTGCGCGAGCTCGGGCTGGAGGATCTGCCGACCTACGGGCTCATGCGCGATCTGCCCGCCGGGCGCATCCGCGAGCTTCTCGAGCTGCTGGAGGCGGGCGGCTATCTGCAGACCGACCCGGTCCACGGCGGCGTCGACACCACGCCGCAGGCGGCCGAGGTCCTTTTCCACGGCCAGCGGGTCGAGGTCTCCGTCAAGCGCCAGCCCCTGCAGGACCAGCCGGCCCGGGGCAGGGCCAAAGCCAAGGCCGAACGGCCCAAAAAGGCGGAGGACGACCTGCTCGCCGCGCTCAAGGCGCTGCGGCTGCGCCTTTCTCAGGAGCAGCACATCCCGGCCTACATCATCTGCACCAACGCGACGCTGCTCGACATGGCGGCCAGACGCCCGCGCACCATCGAGGAGCTGCTGGAGGTCTCCGGCATCGGCCAAGCCAAGGCCGAGCGCTTCGGCGACGCGTTTTTGAAGGAACTGGAACACTACGAACAGACGCATGGGAGGAATGCACCATGAACATCCGCCGTTTTGCCCCCGCGGACGCCGACGCTGTTGTCCGCGTGTCCGAGCTTGCCACCCGCATCACCTCCGGCAAGGTCTACGATCAGGCCTTTGTGGAGGAGATGGTCGAAAATCAGACGCGGGCGTATTTCCTGCGCCGCGGCGAGCAGATGCACTTCTATGTCGCCTGTGAGGACGACGGGACCGTCATCGGCTGCGCCGCCATCGGCCGCCCGTACCGGGACGATCCAGCGGAGAGCTGCCTGTATTCCGTCTTCGTGCTGCCGGAAAAGCAGAATCGCGGCGTCGGCCGCGCGCTGATCGAAGCGATCGAGCGGGACCCTTGGTTCCTGACGGCCCGGCGCGTCATCATCCCCGCGTCCATCAACGCCCTGCATTTTTATCAGGGCCTCGGCTATACCTTCGCGCCCGGCGGCGACACGCTCGATGAAGAGCAGCTCTACTGCCTCGAGAAGTTCCCGCAGCCGCGCACCTGAAGGAGGATCCGCCGTGCGTTCCATCAAAGGCATCATCATCGGCTTTCTTCTGATCCTGCTCGGCTTTGCCGTCACAAGCTACAGCCTGATCGCGGGCGGCGTGCTCGCCGCGGCGGGGCTGGCCGCGGTCGTGATCTTCGCCCTGCCGAAGAAGACGCAGCAGCCGCAGGCAGAACAGCCGCCCGCCCCCGCGCCGGAGCCCGAGGACCCCGCGCCGGAGCTCCGGCCCGAGGCCCTGCCGGACATCCTGACCGACCCGCCCGCGCAAAAAAAGCCCGAGCCGCCTCCCGCGGCCGACGCGCAGACACTGTTCGGGACGCTGGCCGAGGCCTATACCCGCATCGACGAGCTGACCTGCCGCGGCCCGGCGTGGATGCTCGAGCGGGACATCCGCCTGTGCCGCGCGTTCTGTGAGCGGTGGGAGGCGGCGGTGAAGGATCCCGCTTTTGCGTCTTTTGTGCGCGCGAAGGCGCGCTACGCCGACTATACCGACGAATTTCTCCTGCCTGGCTTCGGCAAACGCGGGCGCATCCACGGCCGCCGCACCTCCGGCGAGCTGCTGGACGATCTGACCGCCGCCGTCAAAAAACGCGCCTCCCGACAGGAAAGCGCCCTGCAGAGCGCCCTGCGCGCCGAGCAGTGGTTCGAGTCCATCTGCAGGCAGCTGCGCCGCGTGCAGCCTGCCGTGCAGGAGGGTGCTGCCGGAGAAGCCGTGCAGGGGCCGCTCCCGCAGCCGTCCGCCCTGCGCGCGGATACGCCGCTGCAGACGCTGGATACCTTCTGCGTCCTCGCGCTCAAGACCACCGGCAAGCACCCGGGCCGGGACGAGCTGGTGCAGCTGTCCGCGCTGAAATTCCGCCGCTTCGCCCCGGAGGCCATCCTCACGGTGTCCATCCGCCCGGAAAAGGGCCTGACCCGCTATGCGCGGGAGGCCGGTGTGACAGATTCCGTGGTCGCGTCTGCTCCCGCGGCGGCCGAAGTCGCCGCCTCCATCGAAGCGTTTCTCGGCGAGCGCGCGCCGCTCGTCCTCTTTCAGGCGGAGGAGCTGGCGTTTTTGTCCGCAGCCGGGATCGGCTGCGCGGGCGAGGGAAGGACGGTCTACGACGTGCAGTCGCTGCTCGGCAAGCCGGACGGCAAAGCGCCGACGCTGGCAGAGGCCTGCCGTGACCTGTTCTCCTTCACGCCGGAGCTCGGCGGCACGGAGCAGGAGGCGCTGGCCTGCGGCCTGGTCTTCTGTGCCCTCTGCGACCGGACGCTCCACCTGACCAAAAAGTCCGCCGCCAGGTAAATATGCTGCAAAACCCGCCCAAACTGTGGTTCGGGCGGGTTTTTACAGTGGAAATTTTCCATGGATTCTGCTATGATCGGAACAGGAACACAACTCTATACTCGCGTATGATCGACAGGAGGGTCGGGGCATGAAAAGGATCAGATGTTTTGCGGCAGTTTTTTGCCTGCTGCTCCTGCTGGCCGGATGTGCCAGAGAACCGAAGGTGAAGCGGACAATCGAGGGAATGAAGACCTACGCCGAGATGACGGACGGGACCTGGACCTGCGACGGCAGGAGCTACGCCTACCGGCTGGAGATCCGGGGCAGGCTGAGCAGAGCTGCCTGTGATTCCGTGTTCGTCTACCTGAGCAACGTGCCGGAGATCTCCTTTGAGCGGGCCGCGATGGCCGCCGGTCTGAGCAGCAACTTGGACGATTACTTTGCCCCGGAAGAAGCCGTGCTGGTCGAGCTGGGCACGGAGTGAACGACCAGAGACAGAAAAGCCCCTCTGCATACGCATGCAGAGGGGCTTCGCCATCTCAGGAGAGAATGCCGGTGGACTGCAGGAACAGGATCAGCATCATGACGGGCGCGATGTAGCGGATCATGACGCGGTAGACGCTCTTGCGGCGGAAATGCTCGCCGTTGCGTTCCATCTCGCCGATCACATAGTCGGGCGTCTTGATCCAGCCGATGAGGATGGTCGACAGCAGGGCGATGAACGGCATCATGACGCTGTTGCTGACATAGTCCATGATGTCCAGCAGCTGCGCGGCCAAGCCGTTGGGCAGCTGCACCTCGAAGTAGAACACGCTGTAGCCCAGCGCGATCACGGCCGAGGCCGCAAGATAGATGACCGACAGGATGCGCACGGCCTTTTTGCGCTCCCAGTGGAAGATCTCGACGCAGTTGGCCGTGATCGACTCGAGCACCGAGATGCAGGAGGTCAGCGTGGCGAAGATCGCCGTGACGAAGAACAGCGCGCCCACCACGACGCCCGCCGCCGTCCTTCGCCGCGAGATAGGGGAAGCGCCAGAGATTCCCGACACCGACTGCGTTTCCGGAAGCCGCGAGCACGAAGCCGAGCTGCCCGGAAAAATGATTCGCTTTCTTTTCCATGCTGTTCAAAGGTTCTCCTTGATGTAATGCTTGACTAGATACCACGTTACCGGAAGAAAGTAAAACCAGGCGGCGTTCGCCGATACCGAAAAAGCAGCCTGCCGCAGGTCGCGGCAGGCTGTTTTGCATGCAGATGAAAAACCTCAGTTGGTTTCGTCCGGCTTGCGCTCGAGCGTTTCCTCGGTCAGCGCGCCGACCTCTTCGATCTTGACCTTCTTCGGCAGCGTCAGAGACAGGATCATCGCGACGACGAACACGCCCGCGACGGGGTTGCCCGCGAAGATGTCGCTGATGATCTGCGGCATGCCGGAGAAGAATTCCGGGACCTGCGTCACGCCGATGCCGATGGCGAAGGAGGTCGCGGCGATGATGGTGTTGCGCTGGTCAAAGCCGCACTCGCCGAGCATCGTGACGCCCGAGACGATGATCGCGCCGAACATGATGACCGTGCAGCCGCCCAGCACGCAGTCGGGCAGCGTGGAGAAGAACGCACCCACCGGCGGGAACAGGCCCGCGAGGATCAGCGTCAGCGCGCCAAACATGATCGTGAACCGGTTGACGACCTTCGTCATGGCGACAAGACCGACGTTCTGGCTGAAGGACGTGATGGGCGGGCAGCCGAACACGCCGCCGGACACGGCAGAGATAAAGCCGTCGCAGGCAAGAGAGCCGGAGACCTCTTTTTCCGTGATGTCACGGCCGAGACCGCCGGTGCAGACCGCGGAGGTATCGCCGATGGTCTCCGCCGCGGAGACGAGGAACACGAGCGTCACGGAGATGATCGCGCCGAGATCGAACTTCGGCGTGAAGGCGAAGAGCTTCGGCAGCGCGATGATCCCGAGCTCGGAGACCGTCTCCTTCATGGACGCGAAGTCGACCAGGCCGAAGAACAGGGATACGATATAGCCCACGATCAGGCCGAACAGCACGTACAGCTGCTTCCAGAAGCCCTTGGCGAGCGAGTTATAGACCAGGCAGGCCGCCAGCGTGATGACCGCGACCAGCAGATTCTGCCACGCGCCGGTGGGGTAGACGGAGGAGCTGGCGAACGAGGAAATGCCCGTGGACAGCAGGCTGAAGCCGATTGTCGTCACGACGCAGGCCGAGACAATGGGGCTGACGAACCGCCGCCAGTATTTCGCAGTCAGACCGAGAAGTCCCTCTATGCAGCCGCCGACGATGACCGCGCCGATCATCAGCCCGTAGTCCTTCGCGGCCAGCGTCATCATCGCCGACAGGAAGGTGAAGCTCAGGCCCATCACGACGGGCAACCGGGAACCGATGCGCCAGACCGGGTAGAGCTGGATCAGCGTGCCGATACCGGCGACGAGCATTGCGGCCTGGATGAGCAGGGCCGTGTCGATGGCGGTGAACGCCTGGCCGTTGTACACGGCGACGCTCGCGATCAGCATGACGGGCGTGACATTTGCCACGAACATGGCCAGCACGTGCTGCAGGCCGAAGGGGATGGCTTTGCCGACCGGCACGCGTCCGTCGAGCCTGTAGATGTTGTCGACGGAGGCCGGTGCGCGGGATCTCTGGTCTTTCATTTGTAAAATCTCCTTTTATTTGATGGCCGGAACCGGGACTCCGGTGGCAGACGCCGGGCCCGAAAAGGGAAAAGTGACCCGCGCCAACCGTTATTCTGGCCTCAGAACCAGTATAGTCGTTAAGAATCCGTAAAGCAAGACAAAAAATTAGTTTGCCTCACAAAAATTCAGTCAACTTTTTGTGCAAGCTGCAGACAGCACATTCCTGCCCAGATATCTGCAAAAGCAAGATAAACCGGTTATGTATGAAAACCGGAGCAGCAAGCCGGAAAAATGGCCGAGTCCATCAATATCCACATGTTTCTACCGATCCAAAAACAGAAATTGTGAAGGGTGTAAAGGAAAATTGACCGAATCTGCATAAAAATCGGAGAAAGAAAATAGAATTGTCTATTGCTTTTTAAACTAAACTGCTTTATGATGAAAACACAGGAAACAAAAATACAAAACAGGAGGAAAAACAAAATGGCAGGCGGACCTGGATCTTATGTATTGGGCGCGGAAGAGCGCAAGGAAGTACTGGATGTGCTGGATGGAGGGAATCTGTTCCGCTACGGCACGCCGGGCGTGGACGGCTTCCAGGCGAAGGTCGTCACGTTCGAAAATGAAATGGCAGAGCGGCTGGGGCACAAGCACGTGGTCGCCACGAGCTCGGGCACGGGCTCTTTGATGTGCTGCCTGGCGGCGCTCGGCATCGGCATGGGCGACGAGGTCATCGTCCCCGGCTATACCTTCATCGCCTCGATCGCCACGATCGCCATGATGAACGCCATCCCCGTCCTCGCGGAGATCGACGAGTCGCTGACCATCGACCCCACGAAGATCGAAGCGCTCATCACCCCGAAGACGAAGGCCATCATGCCGGTCCATATGCTGGGCAACCCCTGCGATATGGATCCCATCATGGAGATCGCGAAGAAGCATAACCTGTACGTCATTGAAGACTGCTGCCAGGCTGTCGGCGCGGCATATCATGGGAAGCGCGTGGGCACCATCGGCGATATGGGCGCATATTCCCTCAACGTCTTCAAGACCATCACCACCGGCGACGGCGGCTTCGTCGGCACGTCGAGCGACGAGCTGTATGAGCGCGCCTTCGGCTTCCACGATCAGGGCCATAAGCCCTGCCGGATGGGCGTCGAGGTCGGCAACCGCTCGATGGTCGGCATGAACATGCGGATGAACGAGCTGTCCGGCGCGGTCGCAGTCGCCCAGGGGCGGAAGCTCGACGGCATCCTCGATACGCTCCGCGCGAAGAAGAAGGAGCTCAAGGACCAGCTGCAGGGCATCGACGGTCTCGGCTTCCGGAAGATCAACGACGAGAAGGAATGCGCCACGCTGCTGACGCTCCTGTTCGATACCAAGGAGCTCGCGGACAAGTTCTGCGCCGCCATGGGCACGGCTCCGATCGCGAAGTCCGGCTGGCACGTGTACAATAACATGGAGCAGATCCTCGATAAAAAGACCTGGACCGACAACCATCCGTTCCACCTGTCCGACCGGACGTATGAGAAGCATATGCTCCCGCAGACGGACGATATCCTGGACCGCGCGGTCAACATCTCCATCGGCGTCGTGGATAAGGGCCTGGGCTCCGGCTGCGGCATCAACATCAACTCGACCGAAGAGGAGATCAACGCCACCGCCAAGCACATCCGCGAGGTCATCGCGGGCCTGTAAGAAAAGCAGGAGGGCATCCAAATGAAACGAATCAAGACCGCCGTCGTCGGCTGCGGCTCGATCAGTGATATCTACATGACGAACCTCACGAACGGGAAGTTCACGGTCATGGAGCTCGTCGCGTGCAGCGACCTGATGGTGGAACGTATGAACGCCAGCGCCGCGAAGTTCGGGATCAAGGCCATGAGCCTCGATGAGATCTGCGCGGATCCGGAGATCGAGATGGTCATCTGCCTGACCACGCCCGCGGCCCACTATCCCATCATCAAGCAGGCGCTGCTGGCGGGCAAGCACGTGTTCAGTGAGAAGATGATCGCCGTCGACCTCTGGCAGGGCAAGGAGCTGGTGCAGATCGCGAACGAGAAGGGGCTGCATCTGGGCGTCGCGCCCGATACCTTCCTCGGCGCCTCCGTGCAGACGGCCAAGTACATCGTGGACAAGGGCCTGATCGGCAAGCCCCTGAGCTGCCGCGCGTCCATCTCCCGCGATTACGGCATTTACGCCGAGTTCCTGACGCATCTGGCCAAGAAGGGCGCGGGCATCGGCTTCGACATGGGCGGCTACTACCTGACGGCGCTGGCTGCCATCCTCGGCCCGGTCCGGTCCGTCGCCGCGTTCACGGCGACGAATGACCCCGACCGCGTCAACACCCGCATCGGCGCGCCGGGCTTCGGCCAGGCATACGATGTGCAGGTGCCGAACGTCATCTCGGCGACGATGCAGTACGCAAACGGCGTTCTGGGCACACTGCACATGAACTCCGACTGCATCGAGGACGAGGAGACCTGCCTGAAGATCTACGGCACGGAGGGCATCCTCACCATGGGCGACCCGAACCAGTTCGGCGCGCCGGTGTACCTGCAGAAGCCGCTGTGTGAGCCGGTGGAATTCCCGTTCACGCACGGGTATCAGGAGAACTCCCGCGGTCTCGGCGCGGCGGAGATGGCCTGGTCCATCCTGGCCGGGCGCGATCACCGCGCGAGCAAGGAGATGGCCTACCACGTCTTTGAGACGATGCACGGCATCATGACGAGCGCGGAGACGGGCAGCTTCTGCCAGCTGCAGTCCACGTTCCAGACCCCCGCCGCCCTCCCCGCCGGCTACCGCAGCGTGGGCGACTGGTCCCGAAAGGAAGAATCCGCACTGATCTGAACGGAAAACAAGAAGCTAAAATGGTTTAGAAAACTGCCGGAGGCTGCCTCGAGGGACAGCCCCCGGCACAAAAAGCAGCCCCGGACCAATTCGGTCCGGGGCTGCTGTATTTTTGCGGGAGAGGCACTCAGCGCAGCTCCGGCTGGCGACGGACGCTGCCGCGCTCGACAATGGTGACGGGCAGGAGGTTGACAGATTCATACGGCTTGCCGTCGATGATCCGGCAAAGTACGTTGACGGCGCGGCGCCCGAGCTCTTCTTTCTGGAAGGTCACGGTCGTCAGCGGGGGATCGATATAGCGCGAGACCAGCAGATCGTCCATACTGATGACCGACATATCCTGCGGGATACGCAGCCCGTGCTGCTTCATGCGGCGGATGAGGTCGATGGCAAACGGGTCGCCGGCGCATAAGAACGCGGTGGGAAGATGGCCGGTCTGCAGCAGCTGCTCGAAGTAAAGGCCGGCAGCGTCCGGCTCAAAGGCGATGTTGCCGATCCAGGCCGGGTCGCAGGTCAAAGAACAGTCGCGCAGGGCATTCGTATAGCCGGAAAATGTGGAAAGATGCAGCTCCAGAGGGATAGTCGGGGCAATATAGCCAATTTTTGTGTGCCCGCAGCGCCGCAGATACATGACAGAATCATAGGCGGCCTTGTAATAGTCGACCTCGACCAGCGGCAGCGTACCGTCGCGCCGGACATGCGAGTCCACGCATACGAAGGGGATATGCTCCTGCTGCAGAAGCGTGATAAACAGCGGATCTTCGATCTGACTGAGGATGACACCGTCGCAGTCCTTGCTGCGGATGGAGGCCATCAGCTGTGAGCAGTCCATATTTTTTTCCACGAAGGTGAACACCACGCTGTAGCCCAGCTGCTTGCACGACTGAAATACGCCGTGCAGGATCTCCAGCGCGAACTGGTTGAACAGATCGTGCTCGTGCCAATACAGCACGACGTGGACTGAAAAACTGCGGCCGAGATTCAGCCGCCGGGTATGCACGTTCGGCGTAAAGCCCGTACGGGCAATGACCTCCTGCACATGCTGCCGGGTCGCGTCGCTGACACCGGGGCGGTTATTGAGGACGAAGGAGACGGCGGTCGTGCTGACACCGGCGATTTTTGCGATGTCACGGATCGTCAGATCGGACATAAAACACACCAACTTTCAGGATACTAAACCAATTTTAGCGAATAAGTCCTGGAATTGCAAGCATAAAACCGGTGATTATAAACTATTTTTGCAAAGAAAAATCATTCATGATTCCGATACGTAAAAAAATACAAGACGAATTTGTAGTAAATGCACAAAAAATACACAGAAAAACAACTAAAATAGGAAACTTTGTTGACAGAAGCAAATACGGCTCCTATAATTACTTTATCAGTTTAGTTCGCACCGCAGAAAGAATGCCGCGCGGACGATCAACCTGACATGAGGAGGAAAAAACATGGCAGAGAAGCTTGCAATCTACGGAGGCCCGAAGGCCAAGACCACACCGAACTACCCGATGTATCCGGGCGGACTGGAGATCGGCGAGGCGGAAAAGAAAGAGGTCATGGAGGTCCTGGACAATAAATATCTGTTCCGGTACTACGGCCCGGAAGGCGTTGAGTCCAAGGTCCGCAAGTTTGAGGAGCATTTCAAGGCCAAGATGGGCGCGAAGCACTGCCTGGCGACCAGCTCCTGCACGGGTGCGCTGCTGTCTGCGCTGACGGCCTGCGGCATCGGCCCCGGCGACGAGTGCATCGTGACCGGCTATACCTTCTTCGCCTCCTGCGCGGCCATTGTCGGCGCCAAAGCAATCCCCGTCATCGCCGAGGTCGACGAAACGCTGACGATCGATCCGGCCGACATTGAAAAGAAGATCACCCCGGCAACCAAGGGCATCGTCTGTGTCCATATGCGCGGCGTCCCGTGCGATATGGATGCCATCATGGCCATCGCGAAGAAGCATGATCTGCGCGTCATCGAGGACTGTGCCCAGGCCTGCGGCGCGACGTATAAGGGCAAGTTCGTCGGCACCTTCGGCGACTGTGGCTGCTTCTCGTTCCAGTATCACAAGACCATCACCGCCGGTGAGGGCGGCGCGCTTCTGACCAACGATGACCGGCTCTATGCCCGTGCCTGCAGCTATCACGATACCGCCGCCTGCTGGCGTCCGGACCGCTTTGCGCCCCAGAGATTTGAGGGCGAGCTGTTCTGCGGCTCCAACTTCCGGATGTCCGAGCTCTGCGGCGCCGTCATGTGCGCGCAGCTCGACCGTCTGGACTATCTGAACGAGGCCATGCGCAGCCATCTTGCCCGCATCAAATCCCAGATCAAGGATACCAAGGGCATCAAGGTCCGTCCGTGCCACGATGAGGCCGGCGACACCGGCATCTGCCTTATGTTCTTCCTGGACAGCAAGGAAAAGGTCGGCCCGTTCGTCGACGCGCTGAAGGCAGAGGGAGTCGCCGCAGGTGGTATCTTCAACGCCGGCATTCCTGACTGGCATATTTACGCACACTGGAAGCACGTCATCGAGGAAAAGGCGCCCACCGACGTCAAGTGCCCGTGGGTCTGCCCCTATCACAAGGCGGAGCCCGTGCAGTACGCTGCCGATATGTGCCCGAACACGCTCGATTATCTCGGCCGCGTCGTCCATCTCGACCTGCCGGCGCAGATGACCGATGAAGACTGCGACATGATCGCAAAGGCCATCAACAAGGTCGCGGCTGTCCTGGCATAAGAAAAACACGCATCCGGCCGGGCTTCTGCCCGGCCCTGGAAGAAAGGATCGACCATGAAATTTTCACTCTGCATCGAGCCTGTATTTGAAAACCTGCCGTTCTATGAGCGCTTCCGGATGGCAAAAGACTGCGGCTGTGACGCCGTGGAATTCTGGGATCCATGGGTCGGCAGCGAAGCTGTTACCCCTGCGGGCCTCGGCAAGGCATCATCCGACGCGGGCATCCCCGTCGCGGCCTGCTGCCTGAACCAGGCGTGGACCATCCGCATGAATTTCCCGTGGAAGACTGTAAAGGCGAATGTAGAAAGATCCATCGCTATCGGCAAGGAATTCGGCTGCAAGACCTTTATCGGCCTGTCTGGCGATCTGGAGGGGAGCTTTGAGGATACGCAGAAGCTTGTTCTGCTGGAAAACCTGAAGCGCACGGCCGAGATCGCGGAAAAAGAGGGCGTTACGATCGTCCTTGAAGCCCTCAACTCCATGTATGACCACAAGGGCTACTGGCTCAACTCCGCCTACAAGGGCTTTGAACTCATCAAGGCGGTCGATTCGCCGTCTATCAAGCTCCTGTTCGACTGCTACCACATGCAGCTGATGGAGGGCAATCTCGTCAACAACATCTCGAACAACATTGATTTTATCGGCCACTTCCATTCTGCAGGTGTCCCCGGCCGCCACGAGCTGCAGCTCGGCGAGACAAACTACCCGATGGTCATCAAGGCTGCAGAAGACGGCGGCTATGACCGCTACTTCGGCTTTGAATACTGGCCGACCTACGACAATGAGAAATCCCTCAAAGACATCCTGGCTTACGTAAAGTGATCACAGCAACAGCGAAATCCCCGGATCCCCAGTCAACCGAATATCACCCGCGGATGCGGAATGATAGACCAGGCCGGAAAACCGGCACGGATCAAAAGAAATGGAGGAAACAAGGATGAAAAAACTGCTCGCAATCGTACTGACCGCCGCCATGCTCCTCGCCATGCTCTGTGCATGTGCCGCAAAACCCACTGAAACCGCAGCAACCGATACGAAAGCCACCATCGGTATTCTGATGCCGACCAAGGAACAGACCATCTGGTCTATCCAGGGCGAACGCCTGACCGAAGCATTCCAGAAGGCCGGCTACGCCACGCAGATCGAATACGCAGAAGATGATTCCGCCAAGCAGGCCATGCAGATCGAAAACATGATCACCAAGGGCGTCAACGTCCTGGTCATCGCCGCTGTTGACTGCGCCGCGCTGACGGATGCCTGTGAAAAGGCCAAGGATGCCGGGATCTATGTTATCGCGGACGATCGCCTGATCACCAACACCAAGGCTGTCGACTTCTACGTCACGTTCGACCTTGTCCGCATGGGCGAGCTGCAGGGACAGTACATCGTCGACAAGCTGGATCTGGAAAACCAGGCAGGCCCCTTCACGCTGGAGATCTTCTCCGGCTCGCAGGACGACACCAACGCCATCTCCTTCTATCAGGGCGCAATGAACAAGCTCCAGCCGTATCTGGATAACGGCAAGCTCGTCGTCAAGTCCGGCCAGTCCTCCTACACGGAGACCGCCATCCAGTCCTGGGACTCCTCCAAGGCGCAGTCCCGTATGGATAACCTCCTGTCCGGCTACTATGCCGATTCCCACCTGGATGCCGTCCTGGTCGCGGCCGACTGCCTCGCGCTGGGCGTCATCTCCTCGCTCGAGTCCATGGGCTACGGCACCGACGCCAACCCCTATCCCATCGTGACCGGTCAGGACGCGGAGCTTGCGGCTGTCAAGAACATTCTTGCCGGCAAGCAGTCCATGACGGCCTTCCTCGACGCCAACAAGCTGACCGAGATCCTCGTCCCCGTTGTCGACGATCTGGTCGCCGGCAAGACCCCGGCTTCCGATACCACGTACAATAACGGCGTCTTCGACGTCCCCACCAAGACCTACGATCCGTATCTGATCGACAAGGACAATGTCAATTACCTCGTTGACGTCGGATTCTATACGGACGCTGAGATCAACGGCTGATCCTTTCACGGCGAAGCCTGCGGCCCCGGCCGCAGGCTTCTTCCAAAGGGAAAAACTGTTCTATTCTGTGAAAAGGAGCCAGACAAATGCAGGATTATATCCTCGAAATGCGGAACATCACCAAGGAATTTCCGGGTGTCAAGGCGCTGGACAATGTCAGCTTTCAGGTCAGGCGCGGCGAGATCAAGGCGCTGGTCGGTGAAAACGGCGCGGGAAAATCCACGCTGATGAACGTGCTTTCCGGCGTCTACCCGGAAGGGACCTATACCGGCGATCTTGTCGTGGACGGCGAGATCTGCCACTTCAAAAGCATCCAGCAGTCTGAGCATGCCGGTATCGCCATTATTCACCAGGAGCTGGCGCTGATCCCGATGCTGAGCATTGCGGAAAATATTTTTATCGGAAATCCCCAGATGAAGCACGGTGCGATCGACTGGATCCAGACCCGGATCAAGGCGGCGGCGCTGATGGAGCGCGTCGGCCTGACGGACGATCCCGATACGCCCATCAACCAGATCGGCGTCGGCAAGCAGCAGCTCGTCGAGATCGCCAAGGCCCTGAGCAAAAACTGTAAAGTCCTCATCCTGGACGAGCCCACGGCAGCGCTCAACGAGCGCGACAGCCGTAATCTTCTGGATCTGCTGAAGACCCTTCAGCAGGAGGGCATCACCTGTATCATCATTTCCCATAAACTCAACGAGATCTGTTACATTGCAAACTCCATCACGGTCCTGCGCGACGGCCGGACCGTGGCAGACTTTGAAGACGCATCTCAGGTCAGCGAAGATACGCTGATTAAACATATGGTCGGCCGGGAGCTCAGCAACCGCTACCCGCCCAGAGCCCACAAGCCCAGCGAAGGCGTTTTCTTTGAAGTGAAAGACTGGTGCGTGCACCATCCGGAATTCCCGGAAAAGCTCGTCATCAAGCATGCGGATATCCAGCTGCGTAGAGGCGAGGTCGTAGGTCTGGCCGGTCTGATGGGCGCGGGCCGCACGGAATTTGCCATGAGTGTATTCGGCAAGAGCTACGGCTGTTCGATCACCGGCGAGGTGTACAAGGGCGGCAGGAAGATCGACGTCAGTACTGTCCCGAAGGCGATCGAAAACGGCATCGCCTATCTCTCCGAAGACCGCAAGACCTACGGCCTGATCCTGACGGAGACGATCAGCAAAAATATCTCCATGGCGAACCTCAAGCGCATTTCCAAGGCCGGTGTCCTGAATCTGAATAAAGAGATCAAGGAGACCGGGGAAAACGCGAAGCAGTTCGGCGTAAAATGCGCGAGCATTTTCCAGAACGCGGGCAATCTTTCCGGCGGCAACCAGCAGAAGGTCGTTCTGGCCAAGTGGATGTTCAACCTGCCGGATGTGCTCATTCTGGACGAGCCGACCCGCGGCATCGACGTGGGCGCAAAATACGACATCTATTGCATCATCAACGAGCTGGCGGCCAGCGGCAAGTGCGTGCTGGTCATCTCCTCCGAGCTTCCGGAGCTTCTGGGTGTCTGCGACCGCATCTATGTCATGAACGAGGGCGAGATCAAGGGCGAAAAGCTTGTGCAGGACGCCACGCAGGAAAACATCATGCGCTTACTCATTTAGGATTGGAGATACTACAATGAAAAAAGAACAAGTTATGAAGACGCTTCGCGCCTACAGCATGGTCATTGTTCTCGTCGTGATCGCAGTTTTGTTCCATCTGCTTACGAACGGCCTGATCTTCACGGCCATGAACCTGACCAATATCATTCTGCAGAACTCCTACGTCGTCCTGCTGATCCTTGGCATGCTTCCCGTCATCCTGACCGGCAACGTCGACCTGTCTGTCGGTTCCGTGCTGGCCTTCGTCGGCGCCATCGCCGCCATCCTGCAGGTCAACTACCACTGCGGCGTTCTGGTCACGCTGTTGGTCTCTCTGCTGGTCGGCATTCTGATCGGCTGTTGGCAGGGCATGTGGATTGCCTATTTTGATATCCCTGCCTTCCTTGTGACGCTCTCCGGCGAGCTGGTCTTCCGCGGCCTGACGCAGGTCGTGCTGGACGGCGCGTCCATCGGCCCGTTCTCTGATACCTTCCGTGCCATCGCCTCCAGCTTCATCCCGGACATCTTCGGCGGAAGCGGCTTCCATCTGACGACGATGATCCTGGCTGTGCTGGCCTGCGCGGTGTATGTCTACCTGCAGCTGCACGGCCGTGCGGACAAACAGCGCCACGGCGTGCCGGTCCGCCCCATTACCGGCTTTATCATCAAGTGTGTCGTGATGTGCGTCGTCATCCTTTACCTCTCCTGGCAGATGGCCAGCTATAACGGCTATCCGACCGTCCTTATCATCATGCTGGTCCTGTGCCTGGTCTACAGCTTCATCTGCAGCCGCACGATCTTCGGCCGCGGCCTGTACGCCATCGGCGGTAACCGCAAGGCGGCCATGCTCTCCGGCGTCAAGGACCGGCTGTACTTCTTCCTGGCCTATGCCAACATGGGCCTCATGAGCGCTGTGGCCGCGCTGGTCTACGCTGCCCGCCTCAACGCGGCAACACCCAAGGCCGGTGTCAACTTTGAGCTTGACGCCATCGCGGCCTGCTTCGTCGGCGGCGCGTCCGTCACCGGCGGCGCCGGTACGATCGGCGGCGCGCTGGTCGGCTGCTTCGTCATCGGTATCCTCAATAATGGTATGTCCATGATGGGCATTTCCGCCGACTGGCAGCAGACGGTCAAGGGCCTCGTCATCCTGGCCGCCGTCGCCTTCGACCTCGTGCCGAAGCGGAAAAAGAAATAAGCATCCGGTTCCCCTTTTGTGCATGCACCCGCCTCGGGTGCATGCGTTTTTTCTGTGGCAACTGGACAAAGGCGGACACAGTTGGTGGGGAAGACACAAAACGCCCGGCAGGTGCTTTCGCGCCTGCCGGGCGAATCTTGCCTAAGACGGGAATGGGATCAGCTCCAGCAGCAGATTTGCTGCGCCGGCCAGCGTCATGACGAGGATGGGGCTGAGCTTCGTTCTGCGCAGCAGCAGAAGACTGCTTGCGAAGATCACGACCAGCCGCCAGTTCGTGCCCGCGAACGTCAAGGCCTCGTCCCAGAACGCGGTGACGAGAATGCTGACGCCTGCCGAGGCAATCATCGCCACGACGGCCGGGCGCAGCGAGGTGAGCACGCCCTGCAGCAAAGAAAGTTTGCGGTAGCGCAGATACAGCCGCGCCAGCAGCGTCACCAGCACGCACGACGGCAGCATGCACCCCACCGTCGCCGCCAGCGCGCCCGAAAGCCCCGCCACGCGCAGCCCGACGAATGTCGCCGCGTTGATGGCGATCGGCCCCGGCGTCATCTGCGAGATGGTGACAAGGTCGGTGAATTCCGCCATACCGAGCCAGCCGTGCTGCGTGACGATCTGCGCCTGGATGAGCGGCATGGCCGCGTAACCGCCGCCGAAGCTGAACAGGCCGATCTGCAGAAAGCTCCAGAACAGCTGCAGCAGGATCATCCGGCCTTCCTCCTTCCGAGCAGCGTCCGCGCCGTCCCCAGCGCGATGCAGCCGAGCACGATATAGACCACATTGACCTTGCACACGCACGAGAGCACAAAGGCGGCGGCCATGATGAGCATCGACGAGACGCTTTTCTGCCGCGCGATATCCGCGCCCATGTCCCACACGACCGACGCGATGACCGCGCCGACGCCTGCCTGCATCCCGGCCAGCACCCGACTGACCACGGCGTTGTCCCGGAACAGCTGATAGAAATAGGAGACAAGCGCGATGATGACGAACGGTGGGATGACGGTGGCGACGGCCGCGGTGAGTGCCCCGGCCAGCCCTGCGAGCTTGTAGCCCACGACGATCGCGCCGTTGACCGCGATGGGGCCGGGGGAGGACTGCGCGATGGCGACAAGATCGAGTATCTCATCCTCGCTGATCCAGTGCCGCTCGTCCACGAACCGCTTTTTCATCAGCGAGACGATCACATAGCCCCCGCCGAAGGTAAACGCGCTGAGATACAGCGTGGAAAAAAACAGCTGGGGCAGAACGCTTTTTTTCTTCATGCGATCCTTCCTTTCTGCTTCCCAGTATATCGCATCCGGCGGCAGAAGTAAAACCGGATCCGCAAAAAAATCCCGGCCGGAGTTCTCTGACCGGGACACGTTTGATATGCTCAGGTCTGCGCCGCGCCGTCGACGCTGACGACGGCGCCGGTCACGTAGCTGGCCAAGTCGCTTGCCAGGAACAAAAAGACGTTGGCGACCTCCTCCGGCTCGCCGATGCGCCGCAGCGGGATCGGCGCGGAGATCCGCGCGACCAGCTCCTCCGGCAGCGCTGCGACCATGTCCGTGCGCGTCACGCCCGTCACGATCGCTGTTTTTCCCTGCAGCAGTTCCATATCCGTACCTCCTGAAACCAGAATTTTTATGCCCCTAGGATACCACATCCTAATGAAAAAACACCAATCCGGGTATCTAAATGCGGATATTTATGAAATACGATATATCAAAAACAGCATAAGGCAAAAGGCTCCCCTTCCAGGGGAGCTGTCAGCCGCAGGCTGACTGAGAGGTTGTCACAAATTTACATAAAAAATCAAACCGCAAGTTTAGCTTGCGGTTTGAAAAGGAAGAAACGGGCTCAGAGGAAAAGAGACTCCGCGAATAGCGGGGGCTCGTTCCGTCGAGGCCGGTTCTGACGTGCCTCCGGCGGCCCCATCTTTTCCGTC